>OFGN01000878.1_pt1 | contig 27511 bp, 33 predicted proteins | sample 1521821 | NCBI WGS metagenome assembly OFGN01 (sample SAMEA3504094, study PRJEB24116) | mouse gut metagenome | biome: mouse gut; feature: mouse-associated habitat; material: faeces | place: Denmark | collected 2011
AAATTTTACAAACTTAATTATTTTCGTCCGAATACACTTCTTCGCCGTCCGTTTCCTGCCGGTAGAACTCGAAAATCTCTTCCAAAAGCTTTTCGTCCTCGATAGGCTCGAGTGTTTCTTCCTGCTCGTTAAGGCGGAATATAACCACTTCGTCCTCCGCAATTTGCTCGTTGGGTTCGGCGGCAAGAAGCAGCGTGTATTTTTCGCCCTTATACTCCGTCACGTCCAAAAGCTTGAAGTTTATCACCTTTCCGTCGTCGTCGATAAGCTCGATAAGTCCGTCCTCGACTTCTTCGTTCAATTCTTCTTTCTCGTTCACTTTTACTAAACTCCTTTATTTTTTCTGTTAAGATAGCCGTCGAGGATATTTGCGGCGGCAAGCGCGTCGACGTAGTTTTTCCGCTTTTCGCGGCGCATACCCTCGCTTATAAGCGTATCGTGCGCCATCTTCGTGGTAAACCTTTCGTCCTCGCAGACGACGGGGACGTCCGCCTCGCGTTTAAGCGCGTCGATAAACCTCTGCGTTTTTTCTGTCTGCACCGCCTCGCTGCCGTCGAAATTTACGGGTAGCCCGCAAATAATGACGGTTGCGCCCTTTTGCTTTGCTATCGCCGCAATCGCGGCGACGTCCTCTTTAAACCCTTTCCGAAAATAAGTCTGCGAAGGCAGAGCATATGTATTGAAAGGGTCGGAAATGGCGACGCCTATCCTTTTATCGCCGATATCGAAAGCAACGTATCTTTCCATATAATGAGTATAACATATATAAAAAAATAAAACAAGTAATAATGCCGCGTAATTTACGCGGCATTATCTGGGTTAGTTGTTACTACCCTCCATTTTTTCAAGCTTACTGTCGATATACTGCTCCGCTTTCTGCATAAATTCTTCCTGATTTTTCTTTACGAGATTGCGAACTTTGCAGTTATTTGCGACAATAAGCGCGCCGCCCGCCATTCCCAGCGCGACGCCCAAAACAAATTTTTCCACTTTTTTCTCCTTTCGTAAGGGGGTGAAATACCCCTTGTAAAAAGTATGGGCGCGATTTGTTTAATTATAATTGTCAAATTTTACAAGCGGATAATTGCGCACAAATTATAAAGCCGCTGCTTCAATTTTCTCTGCCTAAAATATAATCAACCGTGCAATCGAAAAGTTCCGCAAGTTTCTTCAAATTTTCGATAGACGGAAAAGATTTCCCCGTAAACCACCCGTGAAGAGTATTCCACGAAATATGTTTATTATCAACTTTCGGGGAAGCGGTTTTTCGCTTCTCAATTTTTTTTATTCATACGCTTGACATACGATAAACAGCGTACTATACTGAAATTGTTTAATACAGTTAATACAGCATTATTCGACAATTTCCAACATTACGGCAAACGTACTGCCCTCGCCCCGCACGCTTTTTACGGAAATTTCACCGCCGTGCAAATCGAGTATACGTTTGCAAATAGCAAGCCCGAGCCCGTTGCCGTCGGTTTTTTGCGCGCACGAGGCGCGGTAAAACTTTTCGAATATATGCGGCAGCTCGTTTTCGGGTATGCCCGCGCCGTTATCCTTTACTGTAACTTCGGCGCGCCCGTCAACCTCTTTCAGCCCTACCGTAATTTCACCGCCCTCGGGCGTGAATTTGATTGCGTTTGAAATAAGGTTGACCCATACCTGCATTATAAGCGGTCTGTTACCGCGCACGGTTATGGGCTGTAAATCGGAAGAAAGGCTCAGGTTCTTTTTCTCCCATTCGCGCGCAAGCACGATTATCGCTTCGTTGAGCTGCTCGTCAAGCTTTATTATTTCGGTATCGCCCGCAAGCTGCTGATTTTCAAGCTTCGAAATAATCAGTGTGTTGTCTGCAAGTCTGCGGAGCCGGTCGGTTTCGTCGACGATGATTTTTATAAACTTTTTGCTATCTTCCTCCGAAAGTCCGCCCTCCGCCAAAAGCTCGGCAAAGCCGTGCACGGAGGATAACGGGGTTTTGAACTCGTGCGAGAACTCGCGTATGAAATCCTCGCGCAGGGTCTTGACGGAAGAAAGCTCTTCAACCATTTTGTTGAAGTTTGAAAACATTATTTCGAATTCGCGCGTTTTCGCCTTTTCGTATATGCGTACCGAATAATCGCCCCCCGCGACCTTGTTCATACTGTCTATAATTATCTGAACTTTTTGCTGGCGTAACTTTGCAAGGTGCAACAGCCCGACGGTAAACAGCAGCGCGACGAAAGGCATTATGTACAGCGGCACCGTCAGCACGTCCTCCGTAATTGCGGCGTTTTCGAGATATCTCAAAAGCAGCGCGAGCACGGCTTCGCTTGCGAATATGAGCACGAGAAAGCTTAAAATGAAGATTTTCCAGAATTTGCCTCTCGCTTTTTCGGTTTTTTCTTCTTTGAAAAGCGGCTTCATTTTTTAATCACCGCCTTATAACCTACGCCGCGGATTGTGACGAGCTCGAACTCGGGGAAGTTTTCAAACTTGCTCCTCAATCTGTTCATATGCGTCCTTACCGTCGTTTCGTCGCTTTCCGAGGTGTAGCCCCAGACTTTATCGAGGATATTTTCCTTTGTGAAAATCTTGTTCGGGTAGGATAAAAGCAGGTATAAAAGCCTGAACTCCTTGGTGGGCAGTTCTATCACCGTATTGCCGCGCGTAACCGTAAACTCGGAGCTGTCGACAGTTACCCCGCCTATTACTATTTTGCCCTCGTTTGCGATTTTGCTGCGCCGCAACAGCGCGTCGATACGCCAGACCAGCTCCTCGAAATTTACGGGTTTGGTCAGGTAATCGTCGCAGCCGACGGAAAAGCCCTGACCCTTGTCGTTTAAGGTATCCTTCGCCGTAAGCATAATCACGGGTATATCCCACCCCTGCGAGCGCATAGTTTTTACAAACGTGTAACCGTCCATTACGGGCATCATAATATCCGTAATCACAAGTTCGGTTTTGCCGTCCTCCAAAAGCTCCAACGCCTCCGTCGCGCCGGAAACGGCGGTTACGGCGTAACGCGTTTTCAGTCTGGTTGAAAGAAGCAATCTTAAATTTTCGTCGTCCTCGACTATCATAATGTTTGTCATAATCAAGTATATTTTATCGCATAATCGGTAAAAAAGCAAATATAAAACACCATAATATAGGCTTCCCCTTCGGGGAAGCTGTCACGAGCGCGAGCAAGTGACTGATGAGGTGTATCCCCGCAAAATAAAAAACGCGCCGCTGAAACGACGCGTTTTTTATAAGATTTAGATGTTGAGGAGACGGAAAATGCTCTTGTTGACAATCATAAAGATTATATCGAGAATCCAGATGATGTTCCAACCAAGCAATAAGCGCAAAATTCCGGCAACGATTTTGCCCTCCGTAAATCTGGTTACTACGCCGCAAATCCAAGAAGTTACGGGGATAATAGCCAAAATAACGCTAACAAGATAGCTTAAACCAAAGTAATCGCTTCTTTTATGTGCCATAATTGTTCTCTCCTTTATATTTTATACTTATATTATAACATAGAAAAAGCCTCAAAATCAAGGGTTTTTGGGCAAATATGTAGGAATAGGCTATGAATAAACGAGGCTCAAACGCTCTTTTCTACTTTTAACTACAACTTCATATAAAAATATAAACGTCTTCCTTTTCGACTCAATCTTTGGGTTTCTGACTTCTTTTCCCATTGATTGGAGTATCGCGTATTGGAAGGCGTTTTACTTCTTCTACGATTCTTTTCGCAGATCCATTACCGTGAAGTGCTTCGTATGGCACATATAAATAATCGACAAAATTTTCGTATTCATCTGGAGTAATATAACCCCTTTTGATATACTTCTTTCCTAAATCCATTATTCGGTCATGTCCAAGTCCTTTTAGCATTTTTGCCTTTGCATCTTTTCTATCCAATCTGTTTTGAATTAAAGCCCACAAACCAGTTGACGCTAAAATAGAACTTAAAAAACCTAATATAAGTGGTAACCAAAATTCCATATTACTCCTTGTTAGTGATAACCATTTTCTTATTCACAATATCTATGCGTTTATTAAAAAGGTCTTCGTATAATGTAATTAAATTTTCACGCTGAACTTTTGTCAGCAATTTGTAGTAAGCCCCCATCCAACTCTTGAAAGTGTTTTCGACATTTTCGTACGTAGAAGTTCCTTCCAAGACCTTAATAGCCAATTTCTTAATTTTACGGCGGAAACATACCACTCTTTTGGGGTTTATCTTTTTATACAGCTTACCATCTTCGGTCATTTCGTACTTAACTTGCAGGAATTTATAAGAACTGCAAAGCTTTACAATTCTAGTCTTTTTTGTATTGATATGTATTCCAAGTTCTTTTGCAATTTCGCAAATCCCATTGTAAATATCAATAAGTTCCTCTTTTGTTCTGCAAATCAAATACCAATCGTCCATATATCTACCGTAGTATTTTTGACTTCTAACGAATTTTACGTACGTATCGATTCTATGAGGATAAAATATGCCAATTATTTGAGATATCTGGTCCCCAATATTAACCGACTTTTCCATAAACTTTTCGCCAGTTAAAATATCTTTCGGTATGGTTTGACGGTACTTTAATTTATCGAACACGTTGTGAAGACAAGCATCGTATTCCTCGTCAGTCATATAAGAAACGTCTATTTTAAAGCCGTCAAATATAACGTCCAATAGCCAACTAATAAACTCATCGTCATCAACAAGTTCGAGCAACATCTTTTTCACTATTTTGTGAATTATGTTGTCGTAAAACTTTTTAAAATCCCCAAACAAAATATAAGAATCGGACCCATACTCTCGATATGCTTTTCGAATATGGATCTCAAATCTTTTTCTTGCGTGAGACATTCCTCTACCTTTAATCGACGCGCTGTTATCGTATATAATCTTTGGTCTAATTTTAGGTAATAGGATTTCATCGCATATTGCATGCCTAATTATTCTATCTTTAGTAGTTAGACTTGTAATAGGTCTTACCTTGCCTCGTTCATTCAACGGGAATTCATCGGTTGGATCATTCGTAAGGGTTCTGTTTCGTAAATCGTCTAATATTTGAAAAATATAAGTAAGATAATTCAGAATAACCCTTTGCGTTGATTCCTTCCATTTGCTCGTTTTTACAGAGGCAAGGTAAGCTTTGTACAAAATATTGGCGTCACAAAGAATCTCGTCATAACTCATAATATCATTCACCGTTTGTAGCAATACTTACCGTAGTAAATTGCGTCCGGCTTTAACTTTTCTCCCTATTGGGAACGGATAGCTTCTCCTTCCCTATTGGCTTAGGGAATCCGGAAGCACGTCATTGTCATTGTCAGCGTTGTTGTAATTCGCATTGCCATTGTTGTTCACATTAGCAAAGTAATTCGCGGAAACGCGCCCTTTGATAGAAACTACCCTTTTAAATGCGTTTTGATTTGATTATCTTTCTGACGCCACTTTTTTATTAATTCGATTTCTCGATTAATATCTTTTACATATGGCTCATAAGCATTAACATCTACTTCGAAAATATCAATTGTTCGCTGTAGAATAATCAAAAGCTGATTAGCATTTGCTATCGCGCTGTTTTGGTATTCCCTTCGTTGATTGTACTCATTTATAGCCGTTGGGTAAATTGACTTGGCCGCAACAAGGTTTGCCGTAAGCAAAGCAGCTGTTCTGTTTAATTGTGTTTTGCAATCTTGAAGTAAATATCGATACTTCGAATAGTTCTCTTCATCATCTTTTCCATAGGCATACCGAAGTTGAATAAAGCGTTTGAAATCTTTGACTCCAAAATCTCTATTTGCAAAATCGGTAAGCCTAGTTTGAAGATCTATAGCGAACACAATCGATTGGTATCGTGATTCTTTTCGATCTGCCGCGAGAACGCTCACTTATAATCCTCGCCGGTAATTAATTTGTATTCCGATTCAGAAATATAACCGCTACCGACGGCATTATATACACGCTCTTTATCCCACATACCAGAATTATACCAACGCTTTACGTTAAAAAAATTATTGCTATGTTTCATAGTGTTCTCCTTAAAGTTTTACTCCAGTCATCATGGCCAAATATGCAATATCCGCCTGAAGCTGCATTCTATCAAGAGTCTCAGGAGGAATATCACGAAGTATAAACCAATAGGCGCCTTCGTATTCCATAAGTTGAACAAGCTCCATATTAGTATGAATCTCTTCTTTTTCTCCGTCAGATATAGTTACAGAATATAAGTTATCCTGAAACGCTTCTTCCTTTATCTCTTTCTGTGAAACATAATTATTACCGTTAAGCTTAAGGTCATCGAGTATAGTACCATCAGCTAAAGTAATAGAATATACTTTTTCTAATTCATTCATTTAAGTTTTCTCCATAATTAAACTTCGGGGTACAAGACCCCTCACATTAACTGCCAATAAGGAAGTACGGAAGCACGCCACAGTCATCGTCAGCGCCGCTGCAATCCGCACCGCCATGGCCGTCCACAAGAGCAAAGTAATACGCGGAAACGACATCGCGAAGCCAAATCCAACTTCTCATATCGCTTAAGAACTTCATGTTTAATCTGAATATCGAAAGCTGAGTTTTGGCAGTGGTGTACAAATACGGAATGTTCGAGCCATCACAAGCGGGTGCAAATATAGGGCAACCATACACCATTATTTCATTCATCAATTCAACATCAGAATCGACCCAAGCTCCGCCAGAAGGTTTACCATTTGATACAGCATTTGTAAATATGTCTTTATGCGTAAGCACCATATCGCCGAAAGCTGCACGAATTGTACTCTTTGCGCTATCCAGACCGGATTTTCGCATTTTACTGTTTATGTAACCGCCAGTTGTCGTATAGTCATCGTTCATAACGTGCGAATATAATGGTGTACGAGGCAGAATTACAAGATGGTGCTTCGTAAGAGCAGTACTGCCAATATTGTAGAAATAGTCCATATCGGCAATAACCCAATCTTTACCACCAATTGTCCAGTAGTCGCCGATGTACAGGTCTTTAAAAGTTCCATTTTGAATTGCAGCCTTCTGCGCCGCAGTTACACTTGTACCGAGATACTTTCCTCTGTAGAGGTTTTTATGCATTGTGGGCGCAAGTACGGATTCAAGTAAAGATGCAGCCGCATCGGAGAAAGGTATTGCCTTGGTTCCATCAGAACCATCTTTAAGTAATACGTCTCCATCGTTAAACGAAATCGCCCTAGGGTATTCATTAATTCTCATTTTATTATCTCCTTATTTTTCATACACGGCTTTTTCCAATGCCACAACTCTCTCAAGGATAGATAATAAATCGTCGGGGTTAGCAAGTAAAACTACGGTTTCGATGTAATCTCCATTTGCGTCGGTAACATAATTACCATCGCTATCTTCCATTTTAGTCGTAATTTTGTAACCTGCAAGCTGATTTATTAAATTTGATATATCTGTATCCTTTGCTTGCTGTGCGTACATTTTAGCCATGTTGGCTGATTCCTCGGCATTATCTGCGGATGCTGCCGCATTTGATTCTGAAGTACTTGCCGCCGATGCTGAGCCAGCTGCACTTGATGCTGAATTTGCCGCATTGGTTTCTGAAGTGCTAGCAGCAAATGCCGAGTTATCCGCATTCGTAGCAGAACTTGCTGCACTTGTTTCAGATGCTTTTGAATTTGTTTCGGAAGTCTTAGCGTTGTTTTCAGAAGTTCTTGCATTGTTCTCTGAAATCTTAGCATTGTCTTCTGATAACTTTGCATTCCTTGCGTTTTCCTTAACAACCTCCACATAACCTTGTATTGTCTTGTATTCGTTAGTCGATTCAATATCTCCACTTTGTATAGGATTCTTATCGACCTCAACTTTTATTGTTCCCGATGCGGCAACCATAGTTCCGATTCTAATTTCTATAATCGGTTCAAGCACACCCGGGAACGTGGTTATCTGATGCGTAACTTCGAAATATAAAACGGTTCCATCACTATTACAACCCAATGCGGGATTGTAAACATATGTGCCGTCCTTTTTCTTTATGCGAATGTTTCCTTCTGCATTAGCCGGTATGCTATACGGCATATAATCAGAAAATAACGATACAGCAATTATAGGAAGGCTGTTGTCATACTGAACAACATGAATTTGCTCATTTACTGCTCTTCTTTTAAAATCGACAGAGACTTTGTGAACAAATTTATCCGAAGCCGGGGTGTATTGTACCATTGTTCCTCATCCTCTTAAATATCTTTATTGTTCTATGTAACACTCCAAAGAAAGCATTTCATTTATGCTAAAATTAATAGGCGCAAGCTCATCGAGTGCAAACTTAATATCGCCATTGTCTTCCACAGGCATTTCTTCAAGTTCTTTAATTTTAGCATTACACTCATCTACTTTTCCATTTTGAATTATTACACCGCCATTCTGCGATTGAAGAGCTTGTCCGTTTGGGTCTTTCTCTGCGTACTCGTCGATTATTTCAGACATCTTCGTACGATAAAAATTCACGTCTTCTTCCAAACCCTTCAAAAGCTTCATCAGCTTGTATGCGATAAACACGGGCAACTTATCGTTAACATGTTCCATTAAAACCCTGTTTGCCGCCACTTTATCTATAAGTTTCATTGTTTCTCCTTTATGTTACTAAACGTAAACGTGCGGTGCTTCCATCTGCATAAAGCAAAAACTTTTTGTCTCCAACCATAATATAACCATCCAAATAAAGATTTCTCCATTTGTATTTTTCGGAACCAATATCGTATGTGTTTCCGTTATACGGCGAAATATGGCGTAAAAAGTCAAGATAAACAGCATCGGAATCGTGAAAATGTAATTCTTTTGTTCCGCTATCAATAAATTGCGAATCGTCATAGCCAATAAAAGCACTTGGAAACGTCTGAGTTTTTCCGCTATTACCAACATCGATCGTCATAGATTTTATCTCTGACCAACCACCCCATGTAAAATGAATTTTAAAATAAAAAGTTTTACGTTGCTTTAACGTATAAGCATTACCGCTTGAATCCTTTATTTTAATTGTAATATCTCTTGAACCCCAGTTGTTTTCCAAATAAGCTGTTACTGTTTCTCCTTCTTGAGTATACTCAAACGACATTACCCGCTTATTGCTAACATATAGCGAAGTGTTTGCTAGTTGAATGGCTCCAGCATATAATGTTTTTGTATAGATTGAATTAACAAAATTTCCGTCTTTACAATTTAGAGTTAGAATTGAAATGCTACTGCCAGCATTACTAACACGAATTTCAAATGCCGCGTTATTTTGAGAATCTTTTGTTCGTATAACTTTTGATGTTTCGTTAGAAAGACTCTGCGTTTCCAATACCAACCCAGCAATCTCACCGGTATTAGCATATATCGTTCCTCTAATTAATGCATTTCTTGCTTCGAGTAATCCTGTCGAATTATTTACTCGAAAGGCATTTTCGGCATCTTCATTCGAACCAATATCATCTAACGAACCTAATCCATAAGCCTTACCAGAAAGAACAATACTGTCAGTTTCAAGTTGACTCACTTTTAGTTTGTTAATTATTGCCTCAGCCCGAATATAAACCTGCCCCTCTTTTGTTACTTCAAAAAGCGATTTTGTTTCTTTGTTGCCATCATCATTCGTAACTTCTACAGGTGTGCTTATAAACTGCGAACCTTCGATTATTGAACCCTTTAAAGTATGACCTGTTAACACTTCTTCGATATTAGCGTTTTTAATTTGCAGAACTCCATTTTGAATTTCGCAACCACCTATTACGCCTTTTCGTGCCGTTAGGGTTCCATCTTGCGTTACTTCAAACCAAATGTCGCCGTTCGGGTCGGGTGCGGTTTGTAAGCCGACACCTTGTATCATGTTACCGGCTATAAAGTCAGCAACTATTTTACCATCCATTGTTATGGCGACACCTTTATTCTTTTTATCGTTATCTGCGAACGAAGAATAATGGTTGTCTGTATAGCACAAACCCGACATATTCCAACGCCAAATTCTTTGAGCATCTTCTATCTCGGGCGCATCCATAATAAGTATTTCATCAGGATGCTTTCCGCCTTTCGAACTGTGAATTACAACGTAGCCGCCAGAGTTCCCGCTGATCGCCATTACCGTTTCATCAAGCAACTTATCAACATAGCTCTTACTTGTCGTGTTTGCAAGCGTTTTACTTTGCTCTGATAAAGAATTAGCGAGATTGTTTTTAATTGAACCAAGCTCTATCTTCTTATACTTGTCGGATAATACATCGTATACTGTTTTTACGCATTTGGCTGTTGCGCTTACACCCAATTCAGGAAACTCGACGTACACAGTATCACATAAGCGAATTTCTTCAAGTATTGCATAGTCCTTGTAGTCGCTAGTTTTTGAAAGCGGTTCGAATGATACTTCAATAGAAACTTTTGGAACGCCAACTTCGTTATCTTTAATGTACTTTTTCGTTGCGTTATAAAGCTCAAGCTCTGTGGGTTGTTCGGTAAATTTATCCGACATATCGAGAGTTAAAATCCGAACAAACGAGAACGAACCTTCTACTTCAACAATCTTTTCGGGAATATGAATAACTTTGTTATTTCCCTCATCATCTTTTTCGGAAGAATCTTCCGCATCCGATTCGTGAAGTGTAACAAGCTTATTATCTGTTTCCGAATACCAATAAGGATACACCGCAGTGTATACAGAATCGCAGTTTTCTTCTTGTTCGAGATCGGTAAGGTTTTTACCATAACGAATAGTTACGCCTTTATCCTCTCCTCTACTCATCCAAAGCTTAACAGAATATCCGTCGAATTCATATTCAGCGGCTCCGTATGTATCAATAATAGAACCTTCAGAACCAGCAAGCAATGAACGCATACTTCTAGGATTAGAAAGTTTAAATTTACCAGTGGCTATCTTATTTGTCCAAAAGGTAAAAGGACAATCTCTAACACATTGATTTTTAAATTCGTCGAATACATTCTGTACAGTCGTGTTCGGTTCCTCTAATGAGAAAGCTGAAACGGGGTACCCAGATAAATCGTAGCTAATATGCTCCGCATTGATTGTTACAATTCCATCAATAGGTTTCGAGATAGAATATATCCTAAACGGCTGCGGTTTGGAATACGGATTAGACTTTGTTACGATGATTTTTCTCAATCCGATATCATTGTAGTGCCTACCATTTATAGGGTAATCCATCTCAAGTTCGAATTCCCCGTTTCGTTCCTCTGTTATTTCACAAGTTTCAGCATCGGGAAGAACACCAATACCATTTGTTTCAAATTCGGTTTCATTTGAATCAAATAATTTAATTAAATTGTCCACCATTTCGGAATTACCTCCAAGCTCGTTATCTCTCCAGAAAAAGAAATATCGTTAATCCCCGGACGCAATTTCGGGAATGTGTTTAAACTGAATTTTACCTTAGAATTACAATTTGTTTCGTCCTTGTAAACTTCCATTAAATCACTATCTATTACCAAATACCCATTAACGGATAAAATAGTAATAGTATTGTTGCCTATCTGAATTTCACCAGATCCATTACCGTAAACTTTAATTATAGGCGATGATGGATGTGATGTCGGATTAACCAAACATCTAAGCGGCTCTAAAAAACCTTCGATTTTATTTCTCGACGAATCGAGTACCGACTGATTTTCCGAGTCTTCAATTCCGTATTTGCTTTTTACGAAATTAACTGCTCTATCACCACTTTTAAGAAACCTTTGGGGTTTGCAATTAAATTCTATTGCCGCGGAACCGGCTATCTGATAAGCATTAGTTATTTCAACAGCTTTTTGATATGACGCTAAACGATAATATTCAGGCTCATAAGAGTCTTCGAGTCTAGCATATCCAGATGCCGAATTAAGCCACTCGGCAAGCATATTCGCGAGGATTGTGAAGTTTTTCTTACCCTCTTGCCCAAAAGACACAGTATAAGATCGGGATACGTTTTTGTATGATTCTTTATCAATCAACAAATCGCCATCCCGACCCGGAATATGTACTGTATCGTAATCTCTCTGCGGAACCTGATAATTCGGCGGGGACCAAACTTCGATTCCGAGATCTTTGGAAGACCGCCCATTAAATATGATTATCCCCATGTAGTAGCCTTCCTTTGATATTGTTTATCCAAAATTCGGGATACTTCTTCAGCAACTTCTTTAGGATTATCACTCGTAATGTTGAATGTGTTTTCCATTTGAGTTGCAGGATTCTGTGCCAACTCCTTAATCGATTTTGTCAATTCATCTAAGGACATTCCGTTTGACGAACCAGAATTCATCCCATCCGACGCTTGTCGCGCCATATTGAACGAGCCATCCACATTGTACCCGTCCATATCGCTCATCATTTTACCGACGCTTCCAACTCCATTTTGAATTTCTGAAAGGTCAAATACCGGTCTAATTGTAGGGTCTTCAAACTCACCATCCATAAGACTCGAAATCTTATCTATCGCATTTCCCATACCCTCCATAGACACATCTGCAAGATCATCGGTAGCATCACCAACTTCATTGGCGTAATCTTTAATACCATTCGCTAATCCTTTGTCTATGTATTCACCGTATTCGTGGAACACTCTTGACGGCGAATGAATTCCGAACAGATTGCAGAACCAATTTTTAATTTTGTTACCAACGCTAGTAACTGCATCTTTTACCCAGTTTACGGCTTTCTTGATACCGTTACCGAGTCCTTCCATCAACGCCTTACCTATATCGGCAAATAAATTAATACCGCCAGATAACACTTTAAGTGCAGCATTAAGTATTGATTTAATCAACCTTGTCATAGCATCGATCATAGGTTGTGTATTTCTGTCTATTGCATCTGCAATTCCGTTAAGGAATGATAGCAACAAATCGAATCCCGCTTGAATTACATCTGGTATTTTCGACGCTATGCCTTCTATGAATGCAATTACTACATCAATCGCAGTTTGTACAACCATACCGATATTATCAGCAATTCCTTGCAATACGGCTATTAAAATATTAAAGACCGCTTGCACAAGGGTTGGCGTGTATTCCACTATCTTCTGCAAAACACAATCCAAAAGGAAGAATATCGTTTCAACCAGTTGAGGCGCAACATTAACGAGTAATTCGAGCAGGGATATTAAAATCTCCCCAACACTTTCCATTATTAATGGTGCATTTTCACCGATTACACGAACAAACTCAAGAAAACCTTGGGCGATCATTATCGCAACCGTTGGTATCGTTTGTGCAACGCCAGTAATTATAACTGTAAGCATTGCAACGAACGACGTTGCCGTAGCCACACCAGCTGCAGCCAAAGCCGTCATACCCGCCGCCAAAGCAGTAAGTCCGAGGCCCGCCGCCACCATACCTACGCCGACCCCAAGGATGCCAACGCCAACGAGTGCCATTGCGGCAGACAACCCGAGAATAGCCGGAATTATAGGTCCGAGAACTGCTCCAGCCACGCCAAGAATCACAAACGCCCCAGCAATCGAAATTAAACCTTTTGCGATTGACTTCCAAGACATCGCACCAAGAAGTGCAAATATTGGAGCAAATATCGCAAGGGCTAACGAGGCAACAAGCAAAGCGGCAGAACCAGCAAGAGTACTTTTCATAGCGTTGAGACCAATAGCTAAAATAGCCATAGCTCCGCCTAATGTTAAGAGTCCCTTACCTATAGATTCCCAACTTTGGTTTCCCATTTTCTTTAAAGCTGACGCGAGTATAAGCATTGCGGTAGCAACAGCAATTAACCCGAGCCCTTTGGTTATCATTCCTTTCGTAAGAAGATTTAAAGCGGCAACCAGTAATACAAGACTACCGCCCATTGATACGAGACCTCTTGCTATTCCTTCCCAAGAAAGACTAGCCAGCGAACCCATAGCTGACGCAAGAATTTTCATCGCCGTAGCAATAGCTATAAGACCGAGTCCCATTGAAATCATCTTCTTCGGTTTTACTAGCTGAGTAAACACCGCTATTTCTAATAACAGAACACCGATTGCGACTAAACCTTTACCTATTCCTTCCCATTCAAGCTTCGCAAACGACTTACATGCCGAGGATAAAATTTTCATCGCCGTGGCTAAGAACACGAGTCCGACAGCCGTCGAAAAGCTTTTTTTATTGAAATTCGCCATTTTGAGGAAAACGGCTATCTCCGCCATTAAAACCCCTACCCCAACCAAACCTCTAGCCATTTCGTCCCAAGACAATTTGGATAGCGATTTACAAGCCGAAGCTAACAGTTTAACGGCGATTGCGAGTATGACTAACTGGGTCGCACCCTTCATAACTTTCTTGGAACCGCTACCGAGAGCCTTTACCGCGACAATTAACACCGCCATTAATCCGGCTATTCCAGCTAATCCGACAATCATATCACCGGGGCTGATGCTTGATAACTTTTTCAACGCCGAAGCCATTATAAGAATCGACACCGACATTCCAAGCATCATCGTTGTAACTTTTCCAGTTTTTCGCACACTTCCGCTCATCTTCGTAAGTATGGACATAGCTATCATAAGGCCAGTCAATAAACCTACAATTGCGGCAAGACTACTTCCTATCTTTTCCTCGTCAATAAACGACAGAATTAAAATAGAGCCTACCAAAATAGCAATAGCCGTAGCAATCTTCATCAATGTTTCGGCTTTTAGCTTACTCTGATACGCTTCGAAGCATCCGCGAACGCCATCAAGAATTCCCTTAACACCGTCTAAAATGTCCGTAAATCCGGAGAAAGTATTTTTAAGATTTTTGATGAATCCTAATATCCCGCCACTCACACTTAATGTTACAAGGCTATTCAGTATATCGACAAAGCCTTTAATGTTACCGGATTTTATAGTTTCGAATAACCCAGCAAATGCTTTACCGAGAACGCTCATTACACATTTACCAACGGCAACTATGATTGTCCACAATTTACTAAATATCTGTAAAAGAGAACAGTCGAGCAAAGCCTGACCAATTTTCTGAAATGCTAAGACAAAGAAATTTTTTACATGCGACATTGCTTCGCCGATTTTACCAAGAACGTTATGTATCTTCTCCAATAACTTGTGGAAGAACTCAAATCCCGGGCTTTCAAATTTTTCTTTTGCCGCATTCATAAAATTTTTCAATGCTGCCGAGGCTTTTTGTATAAGCTTTGTGATTTCATTAAATATCTTTGTTTGTTTTAAATAGTTTACAAGTCTTTTAAAAGCATTAACGACTGCAATGATTACACTCGCTATCTTCCCGAAAACCTTATCAAATATCTGCGTTCTCTTAATTGTCTCGTCTAATTTAACGAGCCAGTCTCCGAGTGTTGCAGTAAAATCAAAGATACCGCCACTTGTTTTTGCAACCAGTCCAAATACAGGACTTAATGCTCTAAATATCGAGCCTAGTAATTGCTTACCAATATCTAAAACCGCAAATAACCCTTTTAAAATACGACCAATGTTATTGAAAAGTTTTTCGTTATTCTTTAATCTTTCCGTAAAATTATAGAAAGACTCAGTCATAGAATATAATTGGTCTGCGGTCTTTTTAGGAAATATCTCGTGGAATGCATCTTTTACGGTTTCAATTATGTTCTGTAATGCTGTTAATGCATTAAAAAGCCCATCAATAAGTAAAGCTCGTCCACCTAAATCTTTCCATTCGCTTAATAATTCATTTCTATCTTCTGCTCCGGCAGCAAACACGTCGTATAATTGATTGGCCAAATCAGTCCACAATACTTTTGCTTCTTCGTAGTTACCAAATATAATTTCAAACGTGTTCATCCATCCGGTGCTCACCGCATCCTTTACGGAATTGATAGCATCGGCGGCTGTTTTTGCTTCCTGTGCAGCTTTAAAAGCTTTGGAACCAAGTTGCATCGTTTCATCGCCGACTTTCTTCATGGCTTCCGATGCTGTTAATCCTTCTTCCTGTACTACTTTATATACTTCTTCCGAATACTCGCCGTATTTTTGAAGCGTGGCAAGTAATACATCAGCGGTAAACCATCCTTCCGACAAAGTGCTTGAAAAGTTAGCAGCTTCAACGAGAGTTCCTCCGCTTGTTTTTGCTTCTTTATCAAGAGTGCCTAAAGCTTTAGCTGTTTCTATTGCCAAATCTTTAAACTCTTGCGTTGCCATATTTGCATTCTCTATCGATTTCCAGTCCTGTAATTTTACAGCACCAACACCGATTGCCTGAGCAAGATTATACATGGCTCGACTTGCTTCATTCGTGCCTTGACCTGATACAGCCGCCCAGTTTGCAATACCCATCATTGCCGTGACCGACTTTTCAAGGTCAATACCCATTGAAGTAAATTTACCAATGTTTCCAACCATATCTACAAAGTTATAGCTAGTTTCATCGGTAAACCAGTTCAATTTATCCAGTTGCTCGTTAACTTCGTCAATCGATTGTCCAGTTGCACTTATAATGGTCTGAACTGCTGTTGTCTTATCAGCATACTTCTGCCATCCAGAAGCAATCTGATCAATCGTCAAAGAAGAAACAAGCCTTTTACCTGTATTGATTGCGGAATTTGTTATGTTGGCAAGAGCGGTAATTGCAATGACTTCTAACGCCGAAAATTTTCGCCCAACACTTTCAATCCCAGTACTTAATGCGGAAAACTCATTGGTAGAATCTCCTGCCGACTCGGCAATTTCATCAAGACCTCTTGCAGCTCCGCTAAAATTTAAACCTTCTTTTAATCTGTCGAGGCTTGAGATACTCGTTTGAATATTCTTTTCGAATTTCGAGTTATCGAAGCTCATCTCGACGACTTTTTCATCGACTTTCTTACTCAAACTTTCTTAACCTCCTCCCAAATTTCATCGGCTATCTTTTCGAAAATCGGTTTTAAAGCAGGATTGATGTAATCTGTACCCTCAACCCAATAACCGCTTCCTGTTGCGTGACCGTATTGCAAAATTACAGCAATCGGTACTCCATTTTGAATATTTGTGTTGTTGAACGTAACCGTTACAGTGTTTTTAGTTTGTTTGATTTCGTACTCCCAAGATTGTGATGTTAATCCAGTATCTTTCGGAGTAGCGGCAGCAAGGGCGGCAACTCCTTCTTTTCCACATCTGTCAAGTTGCACTCTAAAATCGTATCCTTTTAATCTATTCAAAAAGGAAAACGTTTTGGAAAAGTCACCCTTCTGCCTAATCTTTATCATCTTTGACTCCGTTTTACTTATTCGTCTTTTTTGTCGGTCTTATCATCGGTTTTGTTTGGAATAAACTGTTTAAGCATCTGCATAACCTTGTCATATCCCAAAGTAGCAACCAAAAAGCTCAAGAAAACCAATGCCACAATCTCAACAACGAGTAAGAATGAAAAAGGAATGTTTTTTAAGACAACATAAACAACCGAAGCGATTACCGTAATAAAAACCGAGACTATAATAGCCACAAGGTTAGACGGGCAATTCTTCTTACATGCGTCAAAAATCTTCTTGATTCCTTCAACAGTTAAACTCGTTACAATGGATATGGCTAAAAGAGCTGTGCCCAAAAATTCAAGCGACATGTTCTATTACCCCCTTGTATTTAATTTTTTTCTACGTGCAGCATTTAATTGCGCATTTCTACTCATAAGTTCTTTTTTACCCATTTTCTTTGCGGGCTGATTTTTAACGTTACAAATTCGTATCAAAGTGAGTAATCGATTGAGGTGCCATTTCTGACATTCGAAAGGGATTCCGTAGCTAATCATCCAGAAATAAATTAACTCCGAGGTGATAATTTCCCTACTTCCACCTTTTGTTTCGCGTTGCGAAAATGTTGTAGCCGTCATCGAATTGTTAATGTACTCTACGATTCTATTGAGAATTTTCTTTGGTATGGTATTAAACACATCTTGCGGAACATTCTGAGTAATCGTCATACATTTTATGTAGTCCAATAATTGTTCCGGCGTCTTTTTATCTTTTGTAAGAAATGGAACGTTCCATCTCGATTCCCACTTTGATATGGCAACTAAAGAATGTTCTAATTGAATAGTTGCACCTTTAGTTCCTACGAATTCGTTTTTCGTTTCATCCCACAGTTCTATAGGTGGAATGCAAACAGTAAGCATTATTCTTCAGCCTTGATTTTGGGAATAATACCGTTTACAAATTCAGCCGCTTTATCTGCATCGGTAGCGAGTTCCATAAAGAGAATGGAATATGCCTCGGTGCATTCGAATCTCTTCGAAATTTCTTCGGATTTCATAAACTGCCTTCCATCGGGGGACTTTTCGCCGTACGCCGCCAGAATAAGCTTCTTAAATTCGCGAATAATCGAAGGCTGGTCTTTGGTATTTACAATACTTTCAAGTCTTTCTTTAAGACCGCCGCCAATGCTGTACTGCATTTCTACAACTTCCGCTTTAGTCAGATTGAAGTAGAAATCTTCGGTTCTTTCCATACCGTTATAATCGGTATAAGTAATAGTTTTCTTTAACATAAATTTAATTCTCCTTTCATGAAAAATTTTAGAGCCGCCCAGATGTTACTCCAAACGGCTCTTTGTTATTTTATTTTGATTTACGCTACTTCCTCGACGCCCTTTACGATTTCGATTAACTCGGTAGGCGTAGGAAGCATAGGTTCCTTATCCTCGGTTCCGTAAAGAACATCTTCAATTGCTTTAAGAACCTCAGGCTTCGTCTTTCTCGAATCGATCGTGATAAGCGCCGTAGGCTTTTTACCGGGAACGTCTTCGGGCGTCGTAGAAACTTCCCAAGAGAAAGTAATAGCTTCAGGGCTATCGTTGACCGTGGCATACGATTTCTCACTGGGCTGAGCAAGACAGTTATATACCAAATGCAGTTTATAACCGTGACCGTTACCATCATCGTCGTTGCCGATAAGAGTCTTGTACGAAAGTCCAAACGGAACGTGGTCCTGCTGACCAACAGTAATTCCGTCGCCGATTTCCTCATTGCCCTGACACGCTTCAAATTCATCGGGGTAAGTATATGCTTCAATAGATGCGCTGAATTCTTCTGCGGACATCAAATTCAAATATTTGATGTTATCCGCATAAAGAGCCGTAGGTTCTGCGCCGGAAGGACTTTCATTTACAGCGGTTAAGCCATTCCACACAACGCCTTGGGTATACTTTCCTTCTTTACGAGGATAAAGAACACCGTTGCTGACACCGGTTTCGTAAAATCTTTCACCGGATTTATCCCAAACAAGTTTCATTGTCTGTTCTCCTTATAATTAATAATAGATTGTAAATACGTCATGATTTAAATTATCCGACACATAGTGACTGTTGAATTTACACATTGGTAATTTTGAAACCTTCTTTACAATAGCACTATCTGGATTCTTATCTACCACAACAAGTTTGTATGCCACTCCCTGTTTATAAGGGGAATTATCGGCATATGAATTTTCAATATTTGATCGTGAATACACAATCGCCGGATACAATATACGTAATGACGGAGGAGGTTGAAAATACACATTTCTATTTCCCATCAATTCTTCGAGGAGTTTCTGCAGATTTGGTCTGTTATCCATTGTATAATCCCCCCACCGCCATTACGAGTCTAGGATATGAAACGGTAATATTTGATACTTTCCATTTCGAATCCATAAACTCAACATATCGTATTGCATGAAAGTTTTCATTCGCAAACGGATCTGCAACGATGCTTATTTCGTTAGAAATGATTACATTATCGTTTACTTGATTTGCGGATTGCAAACCTCTCGTATTTTTTACTACGTCGCCGAAGTACTCCCTCTCTACTATAACTTCTTCCCAAACACCGGGAGATGTTTCAGTCGGGATTACATAACCAATTTTTCCGTGAAATTTAGGCATCGTCACTTCTCCATTTTGAATTTTTTACTCTTCAGTTTCTTCTTTTGCTTTGCCGTCTTCGGACGCAACGTACTCAAGTGCGATTGCCGAGTAAGGAGTAGTAAGTGCTCCGGAACAACGAGTCTCAATGAGATACTTCATTGCATTGTAGTCAATGTCGAAGTCATCAAACATATTCACGGCGCCGCCCTTATCCGCACCGACAGCATAGTCGTCGAGGTTGATGATAATACCAAGAAGTTCTCTGGTTGTTCCGCTCTTGTCCGTACGAGTAAGTCCTTCCATTACGGGAACAGTAATAATCTCGCTTACGCGCAATGTCTTTGCAAGTTTTTCTTCAGAATCGTAAATTACGCGACCGTTATTATCCTCAAGAAGAAGGCAGTCCGTAAGCATGTCTTCCGTAGTATAAAGAGCGGGGCTTCCCGAACCCTTATAGTTCTTACGTGCCTTAAGTGCCGCACGGATAAATGCCTTAACTCTTGCAGAGGTATCATTTGCAGGTGCGGAAACCGTCGCCTTAATTGTGAAGAGGTCTTCGTCGGTCCAAACGGGGCGAATATTGGTTTCATTAATCTTGTCATCGGAAGACGAGGAACGACCATCGCCGACAAGGAACGCTCTCGCAAGTTCCTCATCTAATTTGCCGCGCATTTCGCCCTTAATCCATGCAATTACATCGAAATCGGTAATATCGATAACGTCATCTCTGTCGAGCTTCTGTTTCTTATAAACGGTCGTAGGGGTAGTCGTTCTCTTGAGAAGACCGAATACCTCATCCTTCTTCATCTTGCCCTTGATATAACCTTTTGCACGAGCCTCTTCCTCAGTAATATTCGCAAAGAGTGATTTAATCCTCGAGAACGGGGTTTTATGTACGGCATTCATTACCTTTTTAACCCATTTCTGGTCTCTGTCGATAAATACGGGCGCATTGGTCATGTTCTTGGCATCGGGGAATAAATATTCGATATTATCGATGCCGTGCTGAATAAAGCTGTCTTTCATGCTACCATATCTTTTTGCGTCGGTAATTGCCGCCGCGATTTCTGCATGGCTAATAGTATCTCCGGTGTAGTTTTCATCGGAATCACTGAATACATTGTGTTTCATTTCTTTGTTATCTCCTTCATCGTTTTCATTTTCTTCGAGAGCTTGTCCGACAAGCGCATATAAAACGGTTTTCTGTTCTTCGTTCATGGAATCGATTACATCCTGAACAGTCTTTTCATTATTGGTAGATTTGTTGTTATTTTCTTCTGCCATTTTTTTAACTTCTCCTTTTTCAGAATTTTCTTTGTTTTCATTCGACCCTTCCGCAGAATGGCAAAGGTCAACTTTTTCATCGGTAAATATGATAGCCGAATCTTCAGAAGGAACCATCTCCCCACTATCACTATGACACATCACATTATCGATGAATGCGCCGGGATTTGCTCCGGCCAGTACCAAACTTACTTCACGAATTACGCCGTGGTTAACGCTGGCACCCTGACGCTGAAGCCTGTTAGCAAAGATGGACATTGCATCAATGTCTCCATTTTGAACTGCGATCTTTGCGTTCTTGGCTGCTTCGGAATTATTGAATTTGCAATAAGCATATACTCCGTCCTGTCGGTTCTCCAAAATAGCGTGCCCCAAAACATTATCGGGGTCATTGTGTTGGTGGTTCCAAACAAGCGGAACTTTCTTTCCGTTATCGTCTTTAAATGCGTTTTCGGCAATCGTTACCCCATCTGCGCATCTAACATTTGCCTTAGTTACCCATCCGCTGAAATCGTAATCTTTTTGCATTTACGTTTCCTCCGTTGGATTAGGATTTTCTGTATTTGTTTGTTCTTCGCTCGGCTGACTAAGATTCTTGTTTCGCAATTCGTCCGCTTTAGGATCATTAGCAGGCTTTAAGCCTATAATCTGCCTAATCTCATTCGATGACATGATTTCGTTTCTTGTAAACTTATCAGCCATCTCAGACAATTCACTAACAGGAACAAGCTTGAACGGGTCATTGAAGAATTGAATCGATTTCTTTTGAGAACGAGCTGTCTTTGTTAAAAACTTTCGTTTCATCTCGTCGACAATTGCAGAAATTATCGGTTCTATTGCTCGGTTCTGATAATTAAGTAAAGTCTTTTCGTCTGCCGAACCATCCATAATCGACTGAGTGATACCTAACTGGCTATATAGCATACTCGTTAAATATTCAATCTGCTTCATTAGATTGTTATCGACAGCGCGATTTAACTGCGTAATTCTTTCAGTACCATCGGTATAAGCTATACCATACTTTGAACCAGATAATTGTTTTTCAATATCTTTTCTTCTATCTTCCGCTTGTTTGCGCCGTGCTTCAGTTTTAATAACATAAGGAAGCTGGATAATTAAGTCCAACTTCCCAGAACCGCTTTGTTCATCAATAGCGTCTAATATATTAAGTTTTCGTATTAAACGCTGCATTGTTGAGTTCGGCTCGTTAATTACAGCATATAAAGGATTCTCAATGATGCATATATTTTTCTTAGCTAACGTAATATCTTCTTTGTTGCCGGTTTGCTCATTATAAACTCTAACCTTTACATGTTTTGGATACCACTCCAAAATCTTTCCGGTTCTTAAACTCAAAATATCATAAGAGCTACTCAACCTAGGATTTATCGTGGTATCAACCGGAACAATAGCTACGCATCCTTCATCAAGCATCGACATTACAACATCTTGTATAAATGCTCTACCAGTTTGGTCAGCATTTGCTTCAAGTGACAAGCAACTATTTAATCCGGAATCGATATCTTCTAAATATCTATCATTCTTGTCTAATTGCACGTGCCTAATTTGTATTGCAGCGACATCTAATGCTATTCGATTGTATACAGATGTAACTATTGACCTTTCGTTCCCTCTCGTGAATCTAGGTCTATCCGGTCTATATGTGTAACTCGTTCCGAAATCGACATACCGATATTCTTCGGGCGGATCGCGATTAAAGAAAGCATTCCAAGCGTTTTTCAGCCTAGAACCCATTGTATTACTCATTAAATATCTCTCTCCTTATGTCTCAACTTTATCTATTACTGTCTTTTTGTAAGCAACTTTTCCCGAACCATAAATTCCGTTCTTTAATTGCGACATATTGTAGCCTTGATCAGCTAATGCCATAAACACACCGACTTCTCCACGCTTGGCTACAAACGACACTGTTTTTCCAGAAGGTGAACGCAAACCCGAAACTTTTTCATTCATAAGAGTTGCCATCTTCTGATTGTATGCCATTATTGTAGATGAACTTAATTTTCCATTACTTGTATGGGCATTTGGATTTCTCATAAGTTCATTAGCATATTTTGATAACTCTTTGGATGATTTGGCTTTTGCTTTCGCCGTTATCTTTTCGCTATTTCGCTTTGCCCATTTTTGGTCTTTCTTGTCAAGCGCTCTTTGACGACGTAAACCAGCTTTTGTGAGGCTTCCGTCTTCATTCTGGTAGCGTCTTACACCCCAGCGTTGACCAAGAATACCATGATGATATAATTCATCCATAAATTCTCCTTAATCAAATGCCTCCCTATTTTCTTTATAAGCAATATATGCGTCCATCATAGAAGCAACAGGATCTATTTTTTGGTCATTTCTCTTTTTGAGCAATTTCCTATTTCCATTTGTGTCTTCCATGGTTATACAGTTACCCATAGCAAATGTCATTATGTCTTCATCGAACATAAGCATTCTTTCCTCGGATAATTTCTTCAGTTCGCCGAGCGGAACAGATTCCGTTTTAGCACCCTGAATTACTTTAACTATACCAAATGGACCATTTTCTGCTTCCCATCTATCAACAAACTTCGTTGCATTGTAGGGGTCGTATCCTAAACAACGAACGTCATATCCGCATTGGACAATATGATTATCCAAATCTTCATAGACTTCCATCATATCGAGAACCGTACCCTCTAAGACTATTAAACTACCCTCTTCCATAAAAGAGTTGTATTTCAATCTCATAGCTGCGTGAAGTTTTGTCAAGGTTAACGAACTAATATAGTTTCGAGTCTTAATTCCGAATGAACCATCAGGTAAAGGAAATAAAAATGTGAACGAGCAAAAATCGTCGCCCCTCGATAAGTCTGCTCCAAGAGCGCAAGCCATTTGCCAGAAATCACTTTTTCTATGTGGCAAGGTTTCCTCATAAGTGAAATAATAGGTATAACCTTCCATCGGAATCCCGAATCTTTTTGCCAAAATATCGTTTCTTGTAGCAGGTGCTTTTTCAGCACGCTCAACATCAAGTTGATATGTCTCATAAGATACAGTTTTACCAATATTTGGCTGGGCTTTAGTCCACATGTCAGGATTAGAAACTTCATCTATAGAATCAAGCTTATACCAAAATATGGAAACATGAGGATTGACATACTCCCCTTTCAAAATATCCATAAGCTCCATCTTAATGGTATCGCCGCTTCCGTTTCGGACAGTTCCTTCTGAACTTGTTGCGACAATTAAATAATCGTCAACTTTTGATGCACCTTGTTCTATCGCGCCTATAACGTCTTCTCTAACATCACCAGATAGCCATTCGTCAACCGATGCAACTTTACATCTCAAACCTTGAAGTTTGTTAATTGACATTGGTCTTATTTCCAACAAAGAACCAGTTAAGAAATTCTCAATACCGTTCTTAGTTGACGCCAACTTTACACGAAGGGCTTTTGAACCGGTTGTATTCTGTATGGAGCCTTCCGTTAGAAATTGAAAAAGCGGGCCTTTCGCCCGCGTTATAGCTGTTCTTATAGGTGACATAACCTCGTCAGCTTGTTTCATAGTAGGAGCTGTGGTTATCTGATGCGTAGTTGTTGTGTCTACATTTTCGAAATATGATTGAATACAGGAACAATACAACGATTTTGCCGCACCACGTCCAACTATTAAATATTGCTTATTTATTAACCGTTTCTTTATGGACTTCTTTTCGTAATGACCGCCGTGTCCGTCAGCATTTGGAGTGTATACGCTTCTTTCAACAAAGTAATACCATCCGAAAACCTGCTCTCCCCACAATTTAAACGTGTCTAACAAATGAAGGTCTGCACCGTCGGTTAATGTTAATTCATTCTCGCAAAAGGCAATCCAGCCTTCTACTTTTTCATCATCATAGTAAATTCCCGGGTTAGCAATCAAATCATCTATTCGATTCATCTCCATAGAAATTTCATTATTAACCGGTATTTCACCACGAATTACGGCATCTCGAAACTGGCCGTAATACTTCGGCGTTGCTGTATTCGATAATGCCATTTTGAATTTTTATTCCTTTTACAAAATTTTGTTTACGTAAGCTTTTGCACCAAGGGTAACAATACCCAAGCTAGCAACAGCAGCAATGCCAGCCGCAACGGAACTAGCCGCAGCAGCCTGTCCATAGGTTCTCATCTTTGCAGACTTAAGAACTTTGTTCGTGTATTCTCTTCCTCGCTGCTGATTAAGTTGACTGTATAACTCCGTTCCACGGTTTTTGTTCATTCTATCTTTCAAACCGCCGGGAAGTCCAGCTTTTGTCAATTTCTTAGCGTCGCTTTTAATCTCTGCTTTTTCGGCTTTTCTTTTTCCCGCTTCAGTCAAAGAGCCGTCTTCGTTCTGATAGCGTCTCACACCCCAGCGTTGACCTTTTACACCGTGATGCATTAAATACTGTTGATTACCCATCAATAATTTCTCCATATTATTTAAATTAAATAACTTAGGTATTTTTAAGTATATACCCACCTGTTTCTTCCCAAAGTATATTTAACATCAGCTTACCGAGCGATTGTTCCACATACTTTTTACCAACAACGGCGGCAGCTGTCAAACCTGCTGTTCCAAGGACAGCTCCAGATGCAATAGCAACTTTCTTAGCGACTGCTTTTCTTTTATTAGCAGTAACTTCTCTATATCGTGCTTTGGCTTTAGTGAGCGCCTTCTTTGCTTTTACTTCCTGCTTGGCTTGACGCTTCTTACCGGCTGCCGTTAAAGAACCATCATCGTTCTGATACCGTCTTACACCCCAGCGTTGACCTTTTACACCGTGATGAGCAATACTATTTGAATAGCTATTCTGATTCATAAGTTATACCACCCACATTTACTTTTTTAACTGTCTTATCGCAACTGCTATTCCGACAGCCGATGCGCCAATAGCTGTTACGCTTCCAACTATATCGAGCATGTTACCCAAATAATAAGAACCGCGTCCTCTATCGGCAGATGTTAAATCCGAATATTGTTTTTCCATATTAAGACGATTGACTTTTGCTTTTAATTCGGCATCCGTCATAGATGCTAATCCTTTTCTAACTTTCTTAGATGCGGAACGCTCTCTCATTCCATCAATCGCGTCAATGGCTTTTCCACCTTCTCTAGCAATGCTACTTGAAGAATTGAGGATTTCTTTAGTTTTACCATAGTTGCCAGTAGTCTTATCATACCCTCTTTTCTTTTTTGTCGGATGCCCATATCTATCTTTACGAACACCCCACTGCATTCCTTTTACACCGTGGTGCTTTATGAAATTGTCCATAAAAGAAACCCCTTTAGTAATCAACAACGGAATTTATCCGCCATTCATACTCGCTAATACTTTGTTTAATTGATTCGACTACGAATGAACTCGTAGGCGGGTCGAAGATAAGTCTTACTTTCAAATATACATAAGTTCTAATAAATCCGTTTAATGTTAAATTGCTACCAAATATACTCTCCCAAGTAGCAGAGTCATCAGAAATAGCAAAGCCGGATTTTTTACCCACACCCAACTGATTGAGTGTAGCAAAAGCGGAATTGATATGTATAATTATGTCCGCATCAAAAGACTTATCATCTGCATTCAATCCGAGTAATTTTTTTATACTCGTTAAGATACTTTCTTCATTCATACGATTCTCCAAATATCTAATGTTTCCATGGACAAGTATCATTAGCTCTTCGTTCTAGCAAAGAAATATCTTGCTCTGTCAAAGACCCATAATGTATTGCCATGTGTGTCGAATGCTTTGTCGTGATTGCGTTTTCAGGATCAAAGATTCGTTTATCTCTATTCATTACTTGTTCTATTGTAATAGGATTAATATGATGAATGACAATGAAGGTTCCAGTAATGTCGAAACCTTCGACACCTAAATCACATCCATTATCGCGAATGATTATCTCTCTTCGAAAACTTTTCCATTCTTCCGACCTATACAGAATCTGATTTATGTATCTCGAATGTCCGAATGTTTCAATACCTATACTTGAACATAGTTTTAAATAGTTATACCTTTCGATAAATGTTTCGAATTGTATAAGTTCCGAATATGTTTTAATCATCTTCAGGCGGCTCCTCATCATTAGTGTGGTAACCACCGTATTGCTTCATCGCGTAAAGCGCATTCTTGTACAACTCTTCTGTTCTCTTTGCTGATTCCAGATTTTCAGTTTTTGCTTTTACAAGTTTCTTTTGTTCTGACAAAATATCTCTTCCGCTCGTAGAACCGAGTTTTAAAAAATGTGTAATGACTTGAGATGAGGCTGTACCGTTTCGCAACTGTTCCTCTGCCGCATCATAAGCCATAGCAATTAATTGATTCTCCCTTGCTTCCGGCGTCATTCCGCGATGAGTAGGCTTTTTATCTTTCGAAGTTGCTTGCCCGACATTCTTTTTCACCGGATATCCTCCCCTTTCTAAAACTTTGGTGCCACTATTAAATAGATATAT
>OFGN01000880.1_pt1 | contig 27488 bp, 20 predicted proteins | sample 1521821 | NCBI WGS metagenome assembly OFGN01 (sample SAMEA3504094, study PRJEB24116) | mouse gut metagenome | biome: mouse gut; feature: mouse-associated habitat; material: faeces | place: Denmark | collected 2011
CCGCGACCCCGACCTTGGCAAGGTCGTGCTCTACCAACTGAGCTATTTTCGCATTTGCTTTATCGGGGCTTGGTGTCTCTCCCGAATTGCGATGCAAAGTTAATACCTTTTTTTGAATTGTGCAAGTTTTATCGCAAAAAAAATTGCACAATTTTCAACAAGTGTTATTTACTCCAGATCCACGCTTCCTTGAAAGTCTCGCTGAATTCTTTGGAATTCAGAATATTGGCAAGATTTTTCCGATCGGAGTCCTTTACCGCCGAAACTCGCCACAGCCGTTTGCCTCCTACGGATTCAAGTTCGTATCCGCAGTCTTGGCGCATGGCGATGAATCTGTCTGCCTCCTCTTCCGTCGCGAAGGTTCCCACCACAAGGTAGTGTATCGGACCCGACAAGGTGTCCGATACTTCGGTTTCTTTCTCATCACTGATCCCGGAGGCGCTGTTCTCCACTTTGCGGATGATGTTCTCCACTGGAAGCACCGATGCCTGATCCGGCATGACTGTCCTGTCGTGCGAGGGCAGGAACAGAGAGAGTGCGACTGCTGCCACAAGCAGGAAACATGCCGAGGTGCGGGCAAAGCGTTTGTTGACGGCTATGTAGTAATTGCGGCGCGTATCAAACCTTCGGATTCTCGTACCCGGATCCGATACCTTATCCTCTCTTTCGGAGGTATTGTCGGCAATGACATCCGTCATGGCGTCATCAGTAGCAGTCCTGACCCATGAAACAGGGTGATACCCCATGTGCGCTGCCTCGTCGTCGGCTCCATGCATGGGAACAAAACTGAGCGTGTCGGATTCCGAGCTGATTATACCGATCCTGCCGATGGTTACTTCTCCGTCGGAAGCCATCGTCCTGCGCAGGGATTCGATGCTCTTGCGGAGCATCTCCCTCCCTTCAGCGAAAGGAACTCGGTATTTGCGTGCGAAACTGCCAGCAAGCAGACCGTCGTCATGCACCAGGGCTGAATTGAAACGCACCTCCCGCATCATGGGATACACCTGGCCGGACTCCGAGTCGACACGCGCCTCGCTCCTGGCGTTGATGAACGCGCCGAATCCCGGCACAACCACGCAGTCATGCCGAAGTAGAAGATATTCTATGTGTATGGAAAGGCGCTCCATAATTATAGTAGTAGGTGATTTTAATGTCGGGTGGTGTGTATGTTCGCGGTGGCGTCTCTGCACCTGTGGCGAAAGTGTCTGCAAAGTTAATAAAAAAAGAGTGAACCTCCAATTAAAGAAGGTCCACCTGTAGATAAATTTAGAGCGTGCTCAGAGCGGTTCAGGATCTCTGCTATGTCATTTTTTTGACTGCGGGAGCATTGCGTCGACAAGATCAGGGTCCGCTCCATATTCAAGCGCGAGTTTACGCTCGATCTCCGCTTCCGCGTTCTGGTATTTTCTCTTATGGAGCACTCCGCGCAGAAGATGCAGTCCGCCGCTGCGGGGAAATTTCCCTATGGCAGTGTGCATCTCCTCTTCTGCAGTGTTGGTGTCTTCGGCACCGATGAGGGCAAGAATCTTTTTGAAACGAAGGTTTTCGCTGTCTGCGATTGCGATTTCCCGTGCATATTCCTCCGAGGCTTTCCGGTTGTCACCCTGCAGCGAGGCCACGTCGCCAAGTCCTTCATGCCCTCCGGCGCTGTCAGGATGTATGGAGACAGCGGCTGCATAGTCCTTCCCGGCTTCAGCAAGGCGTCTTGCATTGAGATGCAGTCCGGCGCGAGAGAGGCGTGGCACCAGCAGAGTAGAGTCGAGCTCAAGCGCGAGGTCGAGATCTCTCAAGGCCTCCTTGTCTCGTCCTGTTTTCATTAAGGTATAGGCTCTGTTGGCGAGAAGCACGGTGGAGCGGGGCGCCGATGCGAGACCTATGTCGAACGCCTGGAGCGCGCCTTCGGTGTTGCCTATGCGGTCGCGGACAATGCCGAGATTGGACCAGAGCAGATAGTTCGACTTGTTGGCGGGTTCCAGCCGGAGAGCGTTCACTATCATGCGTTCGGCATCCACCCAGTTTTCGTTGCGGATATACCTGTCGGCCGAGTCGGCATATTCCACGTATGTCCGTGTAAGAGTCTGCGCCCCCGAGAGGAGGGCGCAGACAGTCATAATCAGTGAGAGGATGATCTTTCTCATTTTTTGTTGTAGTTCTCAAGACCGGTCTTGAGGAACTTCAGGTATTTCGGAATGTTCTCTTCGTAGGGGAAGGAATGGTTCAGAGGCATGCCCTCCTGGTTGACGATCACATAGTAGGGCTGGGCGTTGGAGCCGAATTTGGTACGCTGCAGATAACTCCACTTGTCGCCGTATGTGCGCAGCGTACGTTCGGTGCCGTCGGTCTCCTTTACTTTCATGGGCTGGGGGAGAGGTTTCTTGTCATCGACCATCAGGGTGACGAGCACATAATCCTCATCGATGGTGCGCTTGATTTCAGAATCGGTGAGCACGGCGGCTTCCATCTTGCGGCAGTTCACGCAGCCGAAGCCGGAGAAGTCGATAAGGACTGGTTTATTGAGTTTGGCTCCGAGTTCCATGCCTTCCTCATAACTGTCGACCTGAGCGTGGACGTCACCTTCATAGAGGTTGAAGTCCTGGGTATAGATCGGAGGAGCGAAAGCGGAGATGCTCTTGAGCGGAGCTCCCCAGAGGCCCGGAATCATGTATACTGCGAAAGCGAGGGAGATCAGGGCCAGCGAGAAGCGTGTCAGACCGACTTTCTCCACTTTGTCGTCGTGCGGAAGTCGGAGTTTGCCGAGGAGGTAGAAGCCGAGGAGTGCGAAGATCACGATCCAGAGCGATACGAACACCTCGCGGTCGAGGATACGCCATCCGTAAGCAAGGTCGGCGACGGAGAGGAACTTGAAGGCAAGAGCCAGCTCGAGGAATCCGAGCACCACCTTGACAGTGTTCATCCAGCCTCCGCTCTTAGGCATCGACTTGAGCATTGTCGGGAAAATCGCGAACAGTGAGAAGGGGATGGCAAGCGCGAGAGCGAAGCCGAACATTCCGATCGCAGGCGATATGAAGTTGCTTGTTGAGGCTGCTTCCACGAGGAGCGTACCGATGATCGGGCCGGTGCAGGAGAAGGATACGAGCACAAGCGTGAACGCCATGAAGAAGAGCGAAAGATAGCCGGTGGTGCTGTCCACCTTGGAGTCCATCTTGTTGGTCCATTTTGCGGGGAGTGTGATTTCGAAGCCTCCCATAAAGGAGATCGCGAATACCACGAGCAGCAGGAAGAACGCTACGTTGAAGCCGGCGCTTGTGGCGAGTTCGTTGAGGGCGGAAGCTCCGAATATCGCCGTCACTATCAGCCCGAGCGCCACGTAGATCACAACGATCGAGGCTCCGTAGATGATGGCCGACGAGACAGCTTTGCTGCGGCTCTTGTTGCCCTTGAGGAAGAAGCTTACGGTCATCGGGATCATCGGCCACACGCAAGGGGTGACAAGTGCGATGAGACCGCCAAGGAAACCGGCTAAGAATATGTACCAGAGGCTGCGGCCCTGCTGGTCGGGGGCATCCTCGAAGACGCGCATCTCCGCCTCGACGTTGGCCCACCATTTGTCGGCGTTGACTCCCGACATGTTGGCGCCCGGCGTCATGAAGCCCTCCGCGCTCTGCAGCGAGTCGGTCATTTCGGTGATGGCGTTGACCATGCTGTCCTTTTGGGCCTCTTCGGCTTTTTTTGCCTCTTCCTTCATTTCTGCCGAGAGGGGAGAGGTACCGGTGAAGGTGTGGCTTCCGATCACACGCAGACAGCCGCTGTCGTTGCAGGCTTGTCCGCCGATTTCAAGCCTGACTGTCCATTTTTCGGCGAGAGGCTTGATTTTCTGGGTGAATACGACAGTCCCGGAGTAATAATGCTCGTCGACTTCAAGGATGTCGTCGTATGCTTTGGTATATGCTTTGTTGGCTTTGGCAGGGCCGTCGAGGCGGCAACCGCTCAGATCGAAATGGAATTCGAGCGGAACTCCTCCTCCCGCGGGATTGTCCTGGGAGTACATGTGGAATCCAGGAGCAACTTTGGCTGTCATTTCCAGAGCCGGCGCCGCCGTTTTGTCACCGACAAGGCGGTAGCTCCATGTCACTCCCTCCTGGGCCATTGCCAGGATTGACGTGAAAAGCACCGCAAACAATAAAAGGTGTCGTTTCATGATATGTATTTGGTTTGTTTTTTATTTTGTTGATTCTTATTTCATTAGATAAAAAAGTTTCAAAAAAAACGAGACATGCCCGCAAAACTTTTTGCTAAATTAGTAAAAATCCGTTATATTTGCAATATTGTTCGCGCTAAACTTGTTTTGCGCAGAAGTCAGATAAACTTACCATAATATAAAGCCGTGGCGGCCGCAGACGCTGCCTCAGGCGGAAACTAAACCACCATGAAAACAAAACGTTTGTTATTGGGCGACGAAGCTCTTGCTCTCGGAGCCATCAATGCGGGGCTTTCGGGAGCATACGCGTATCCGGGCACACCGTCGACAGAAATTCTGGAATATGTCCAGAAAAATCCAGTAGCCCGCGAGCGCAAAATCCACAGCCACTGGTCGTCGAATGAAAAGACCGCCGTCGAGGAGGCTCTCGGCATGAGTTACTGCGGTCTGCGTGCCATTACATCGATGAAACATGTGGGAGTCAATGTGGCTGCCGATCCGTTCGTCAATTCGGCGATGACGGGAGCCAACGGCGGCCTGCTCGTGATAGCTGCCGACGATCCCTCCATGCATTCCTCGCAGAATGAGCAGGATTCCCGTTTCTATGCGGATTTCGCCATGATGCCATGCCTTGAGCCCTCCAATCAGCAGGAGGCCTACGATATGGCGCGATATGGCTTTGAATTGTCGGAGCGCAACGGCATTCCCGTCATGGTGCGCCTCACCACCCGCCTGAGCCACTCCCGCTCCGTGGTGGAGACCGACGACGAGCCTATGGCTCAGAACAAGCTGCACTATCCCGAAAATCCGAGGCAGTGGGTATTGATGCCCGCTATCTCTAAAATTCGGAACCGTCAGCTCATAAAGGATTTCGACGCTTTTGTCAAGGAATCGGAGGAGTCTCCGTTCAACCGCTACGAGGAGGGCCACGACCATCATCTCGGAATCATCGCGTCAGGAATAGCATACAACTATCTGATGGAATGCTTCGGAGGAAACTGCCCGTTCCCGGTGGTTAAAGTCAGCCAGTATCCTCTTCCCGAAAAATATATGCGCCGTGTCTACGACTCCTGCGATGCGCTGCTCATCCTCGAGGAAGGTCAGCCGTTTATCGAGAAGAGTCTCCGCGGACTCGCTTCCGAGGGTAAAAAAATCTATGGCAAACTTACAGGACAGGTGGTCCGCGACGGAGAACTGTCTCCCGACAGCGTGGCCGAGACTGTCCGCAAGGTCGCTCCCGGTGTCAAAGAGCTCATTCACCGCGAAGTACCGGGTGCTTCGGAGATTGTCGTTAGCCGTCCGCCGGCACTGTGTCCCGGATGCGGACACCGCGATGTCTACGGAGCGCTCAACGATGCCCTGAAAGAGTTCGAATCCCCGAAAGTGTTCGGCGACATAGGCTGCTACACGCTCGGATTCCTCAAGCCTTTCAACGCAATCGACTCCTGCGTCGACATGGGAGCGTCGATCACTATGGCCAAGGGAGCGGCCGATGCCGGCCAGTTCCCCGCGGTGTCCATAATCGGTGACTCCACTTTCACACACTCCGGAATGACCGGTCTTCTTGACGCCATCAACGAGAACAGCAATATGGTAGTGATCATATCCGACAACCTCACCACCGGCATGACCGGAGGACAGGATTCGCAGGGTACCGGCAAACTCGAAGACATCTGTCGCGGACTCGGAGCCGATCCCGCACATGTCCGCACCATCGATTCCCTCCCCAGACTTCATGAGGAGATGAAGCAGCTTTTCCTTGAGGAAATACGCTACGAAGGTCTTTCCGTGATTATTTCCCGCCGCGAGTGCATACAGACCGCACGCCGGCATGCCGTTAAGAAATAAGACTTCCACACCAATCCAAAATCTCAAGCAAATAATGAAAACTGACATAGTATTGGCAGGTGTAGGAGGCCAGGGCATCCTCACCATCGCCACGATTCTCGGGGCTGCCGCCCTCAAGGAGAATCTTTATCTGAAGCAGGCAGAAGTGCACGGAATGAGCCAGCGTGGCGGAGACGTACAGTCCAATCTGCGCATCTCTTCCTCTCCCATCCATTCCGATCTGATCCCGCAGGGAGGCGCCGACCTCATCGTATCTCTCGAACCGATGGAGGCCCTCCGCTATCTTCCATTTCTCTCTTCCGAAGGCTGGATAGTGACGAACACGGAGCCGTTTGTCAACATCGACAACTATCCGGAGATGACAGCCGTGGAGACAGAACTCGCACGTCAGCCCCGCGTTGTGGCTTTCAACATGGATGAAAAGGCCAAGAGCGTAGCCACCGTCCGCAGTTCCAATCTCGTGCTTCTCGGAGCTGCATCTCCCTTTATCGACATTGACACGGCCAGGATCGAGGAAGCCATAAAGGGCGTTTTCGGAGCCAAGGGAGAGAAAATCGTCGAGCAGAACATCGCCGCTTTCCGGGCAGGACGTGAGGCGGCATTGAGCACGATCCATAAATGATATTTAATTAAAATCAGGGAGCGGAAACCGGCAGTGGATTCCGCTCCCTGCCATGAAAAAAATACATAGACAATGTTTCCGGTAGATAACGAAACCTATCGCAAAGCCGTGGAAAACGTCGGCATCATCGACGTGTCCACAGCGACAATACGACAGATATGCTCGCTTGCCGCCGAACTGGAACGCCTCGCCGACGAACGGATGATCCATCTTGAAATCGGCAACCCCGGTCTTGAGGCCGAGCGCGTCGGTGTTGAGGCCGAAGTGAAGGTGCTCGAAGAGGGCATCGCCAACAAATACCCGGCAATCCAGGGGATCCCCGAACTCAAGGAGGCCGGCTCTGAATTCATCAGAGCGTTCATTGACATTGATGTTCCGGCACGGTGCATAGTGCCCACCGTAGGCTCCATGCAGGGAAGCTTCACACTCCAGCTTCTCCTCTCTCAGAGACTGAAGGAGAAAGACACCATATTGTTCCTCAATCCGGGATTCCCGGCCAATCTGAGCCAGGCAAAAGTACTCGGCATCAATACGGAGGAATTCGATATTTACGAATATCGGGGCGAAAAACTTGAGGCAAAGCTGGAGAGCGTGCTTAGCAAGGGTAATGTGACGGCGCTTATGTACAGCAACCCGAACAACCCGGCCTGGACCAACTTTACCGAGAAGGAACTTGAGATAATCGGTCGCCTTGCCACTAAATATGACTGCATAGTCCTTGAGGACATGGCTTATTTCGGCATGGACTTCCGCACCGACATCTCCGTTCCGTTCCAGGCTCCGTACGCCAGCACGGTGGCCCGATATACCGACAATTATATCCTTCTCCTCTCGGCTTCGAAAATATTCAGCTATGCCGGCCAGCGCATCGCTCTGGTATGCATGAGTCAGAAGGTGTACGACCGCAAGTATGAATTCTTCGAGAAGTTCTACGAGATGCCGGCGTTGGGAGACGCCTACATCTACGGAGTACTGTATGTGGCGTCTTCTGGTACGGCGCATTCCGCGCAGTATGCGCTTGCCGCCATGCTCCGGGCCGCATCACGCGGAGAACTGAAGTTCATAGCACACTGCAGCGAATATGGCCGTCGTGCCAAAATAGTCAAGGAGATCTTCGAGCGCAATAATTTCCATATAGTCTACGACATGGACGGTGACTGTCCGATTGCCGACGGATTCTTCTTCACCATCGGTTATCCGGGATTCAGCGGCGACGAGCTGCAGGAGGAATTGCTCAAGTACGGAGTTTCCTCCATCGGCCTCCGTACCACCGGCAGCGACCAGCCCGGTATCCGGGCATGCGTATCCGTGATCAACAACGAGGAGGATTTCAACCGTCTCGACAAGTTCCTGTCCCGTTTCGCCCTGGACCATAAGTAAGCCTGATATGGAGCATAAAATCAATTATGTAAGTGCGGCAGAAGCCGTAAAACTCATCGAAAGCGGCGATCATATATATCTTCAGGGATCCACTTCGATTCCCGAAGCCTTGTCGCAGGCTCTCGCCGACCGTGGGCCGGAATTGCGCGATGTCACCGTCTATACCGGTTTCGGCGTTGGCAGAGGCCCCTCGCCGTTATGCCGTCCTGAATACAAGGACTCATTCCTGATCGATTCCTTTTTCGTAAATAACACGGTGCGGAAGTGGATCGATGAAGGCTATGGTTCCATGACTCCACGTTTCCTCGGCCAGGTGCCGGCGCTCATACGCGACGGCTCATGGCGTGTGGATGTGGCAGTCCTGAACTGTTCTCTCCCGAACGAGGAGGGACTGGTCAGCTTCGGAGTGTCGGGCGACGTGGCTTGTTCGGCGGTGGAATGTGCTGACCGCATCATAGCCCAGATCAATCCCAAGATGCCTTTCTCATACGGCGATCCTACGGTGCATATCTCCAGGATAAATGCCTGCGTGGCGGTGGACGAGGATCTTGTGGAAGTACCCACTCCGGCGCCCACTGAGGCGGAGATAGCGATCGGTGAGCTCATCGCCGAGCGGATTCCGAACGGCGCGACTTTGCAGATCGGTGTGGGAGGAATTCCAAATGCCGTAGTGCAGGCTCTCGGAAACCATCGTCATCTCGGACTCCACACCGAGGCAATGACCGACGGAGTGTTGCCGTTGCTGCAGAGCGGAGTGATCGATAATTCCGAGAAGAAGGTGCTTCCCGGACTCTCCGTCGCCTCTCTCGCACTCGGCTCGCGACATCTCTACGACTATATGGACAAGAACCCCGATATCATTTTCCGGGATGTGGCATGGACCAACAATCCATACGTCATAGCGCAGAATCCGAAGGTGGTTTCGATAAATTCATGTCTTGAAATTGATCTCACCGGTCAGGTCTGTGCCGATTCCATAGGCAAGCGGATATTCTCCGGTGTGGGAGGGCAGCATGATTTCGTCTACGGCAGTTCGCTCAGCGAAGGGGGAATGTCGTTCATCGCCATGCTGGCCACCACCAACAAGGGGCTCAACAAGATCAAACCGGTGCTCACACCCGGCGCGGGTGTCGTGACCACCAGGTTCCAGACACACTGGATCGTAACCGAATATGGAGCGGTCAATCTTCGTGGAAAGAATCTTGCGGAGCGTGCGAAACTGATGATTTCGGTGGCGGCCCCGCAATTCCGCGAAGAACTGGAGAGAGAGGCCGCCGAGAGATTCGGCTACTCTTTCCTCCGTCTCAAATAGTATGTGACGTGATAATATAGTACATCCGGATTATAATATCCCGGCGGAATTTATTGATTTTGCCGGGATATTTATATTGAACCGCATGGCATGGTTGAATGTTGGAAATGGTAAACAATAAGGAGCACGCTCTTAGGAAAGAATGATAAAAAAGTCAGATAAGATACATCATGCACATTGTCATGGTGTTGCCGTGGCAGACGTGATGGGGCATACGAATGCGCGTAAAATAAGGAGGGCCGTAGGCATAGGATGCATAGTAAATGCGGTTCTGATGGTGTTGAAGATGGTAACGGGACATTACGGGCACAGCGACGCACTTGTTGCCGACGGGTTCCATTCGCTGAATGATTTTGCCGCCGACCTGATTATGCTGATGTTTGTGGGGATTTCGTTTCGCGGACCCGACAGCCGTTATTCGTACGGATATGGGAAGTTCGAGACGTTCTCGACTTTTCTGATGTCGTCGTTTCTTATCATTGTGTCGCTGATCATCGGTTATGAAGGAATCGAGTCGCTTGTGGGATATTCCCGAGGCATGGAGCTTGAGCAACCTGACATCTGGACGGTGATCGTGGTTTTGTTTGCCATGGCAGCCAAGGAGGGACTGTATCATTTCTATTCCTCGGCAGGGAAGAAAGCGGGTTCGAAAGCATTAGTGGCCAATGCATGGCATCACCGCAGCGATGCGCTCGCTTCGCTGGCCACTCTCATCGGGGTCTCCTTCTCACAGCTTTTCGGTCCTGCATTCCGGGTTCTCGACCCGGTGGCCTCGATTCTGATAGCGGTTTTCATTCTTGTGGCCGCATGCAGAATGATAGCGCCGGCATTCGGCGAGCTCATGGAATGTTCGTTGCCTGAATCAGACAGTAGAAAGGCCCGCGAGTGTGTTGAAAATACAGCCGGGGTGGATAGTGTCGCGCATGTCCGTTCCCGCCGCAATGGCCATTACAAAGTATTCGATGTAGGAGTATGCGTTTCGCCGGATGTGTCGGTGAAGCGGGCAGCCGAGATAGCGCTTGCCGCAGAGAAGTCCCTTAACGATGAATTCGGCCCTTATGTCCTTCCCTCGGTAAGCATCATCCCCGCTGAAGAATAGAGAATCGTTATCAGAGCGCGAGCATGGCGTTCTGCGCTGCGAGATCCTCGAGGTAACGGGCGCGGTCTTCCTCCACCATCCTGTCGAACTGGGAGGCAAATTCCGAGATAACCGCTTTCGGCTTGCGCCATTTGTCGTCGAACCGGGAGGCTATCCATGCGCGTTCGAGATTACGGTAATGATTGAAGGCTTCGTCGAAAACGCGCTCTATCTCCTCAATGGAGTCAGTCCGCTTCACCTTATCTAGACAAGTCCTCGGAACAGGCAGTCCGGCCATGTCCACCCATTCGGCTGAGATGTGTCCGGGTTCGCGGTAAGGGAAGCCTGTTTCATCAATGTGGAGATCAAGGTATTTGTATATTCCAAGGGTATAAAGAAATTTCGCCCTTTCAAGCGACGCTCTCGTGAACTTCATGCCGCGGTACCGCACGTACCGGTCATCGTCGGCAGGCTTGTTCAGAAGGGCGTCTATCACATCGGAGGCCGACAACATCTTCTCGACGGTAAGGGGATTGAGCACGTCGAACACTATACGGTCGTGAATCGGCAGACGGCGTTTCAGACGGCGGTCGCGTGCCGGCCATTTTTTCTCATCGCGCATCAGTCCGCAACTGCGCAGCATCACTCCGGGCACCACCACCGTCGCACCCTTCTCGTCTCCGAACAGATAGGAGAATGGAAACTGCGAAGAGTCCGGATGGGTCTTATGTTGCCCCATAAGCATTGAGAACGCGCCAATTTTAGCCCCAAGCATCAGGTATGAATCGGAGGATGTCTTGACGCCGCGTTCGAGTATTCCCCAGTGTACGGGCCCGAGCTTGTACATGTGGTTGCTCTGGTTAGTGCCGCTTCCGGCGTTCATAAAGGAGGTCTGGCATCCGATGAGCAGAGAGGACTTATGCATGCTGACCGTGTATGGCCCGGCAAAGACGGCGCATGCCTCTCCGTTCTCTACCTGCGTGTTGGCGAAGAACAGTGAATCGTGGGCGGAGAATTGTTTTTCTACGGAGGCTCCCTGTCCGATGAAGCAGTTGCGTATTACCGCACCGGAATCGAGCCGGCCATCCTCGACAATAAAGTTCTCGGCGTTCACTCCGGCACCGACGTATGCGAGAGGTTTGTTTGCAGTGGAGTTATTTATAATCATTCCATTGCGGAGCGATTCGGCTCCTTCGACTGTGACACCGCGTCCCACAGCCACATTCATCAGCAGACCGCATCGTTCCACGCGCGCATTGTCTCCTATATATGGAGCCACGGACATTGTCTCGAAATAATCCGATAGAATCGGGCGCAGATGGTTTTCACACCATGCCGGCTCGCGGGCCATCAGCAACGCGGTCTGGGCCGACAGTCCGGGGTATATGAACACCGGGCGAGAGCCGCTCTCGTCGAGAACGGCCACTTCCGTGCCGAATCCGCATGGAGCCTCGGGTTCGAATTCAAGGAGCGCCACGTCGCGGATTGTCACATTGTCGCCGAGCACTACGTTTTTAAGACGTGTGCGTTCCAGCACCGATCCCTCAGCCCTGCTGAGCGCTCCGATGGAAACCGGGCCTGCGAAATCAACATCATGGATGGCGTCAAGCGAGGTGGATTCGCTGATTTCCACATCTTCCCAGCGGTCGGCCCGGCAGCCCTGCTTTTCGAGGCGATCGCGTTCCTGCCCTTCAAGATGACGGCGTATGCCACGGGCTGATATATCGGATGAATTGATGTAGTTCTCCATAATTATTCCTCCTGCTTGATCTTACTCCTTGTAACTGATTTCTTATAACCCGGCTGGTGTGTCGGCGTCCGTATCTTCTCCGTACTCCTCAGCTTCTTCGTATTTCTGGTACAACACATCGTTGTAGGGAAAGCGGAGAGTGTGGATTTCAAGAGCCTTGTCGTAAAGTAGTTTTTTAAGTTCGTCTATGTTCACCTTTTCTTTGGCTGAGATGAACACACAGTTGTCGCCCATCTTGCCCATCCACGTCTTCTTGAACTCGTCAAGCGAGATGTTCTCACGTGTTGCCGGAGTCAGGTCATCGGGATCCTTGGGTGTGTAGGTGAATGCATCGATCTTGTTGAAGACAAGAATCATGGGTTTGTCGGAAGCCCCGCAGACATCGGCAAGGGTTTTGTTGACCACATCAATCTGTTCTTCGAAATTCGGGTGGCTCACATCTACCACATGGACCAGGACATCCGCTTCGCGCACCTCGTCAAGTGTGGATTTGAAAGAATCCACCAGATGGGAGGGAAGTTTGCGGATGAAACCGACCGTATCGGTCAGCAGGAACGGAAGATTCTCGATCACGACTTTCCGTACCGTGGTATCAAGCGTGGCGAAGAGTTTGTTTTCGGCAAAGACCTCGCTTTTGCTCAGCAGATTCATAAGCGTGGATTTCCCGACATTGGTGTATCCCACAAGAGCTGTCCGGGTGAGTTTGCCTCGGTTTTTGCGCTGCACGGTCTTTTGTTTGTCGATGTTTACAAGTTCATCCTTTAGCCGTGCGATCTTGTCAAGGATGATGCGGCGGTCTGTCTCGATCTGTGTCTCTCCCGGACCTCTCATACCGATACCTCCCCGCTGCCGTTCGAGGTGAGTCCACATCCGGGTGAGTCGGGGAAGCAGATACTGATATTGGGCGAGTTCCACCTGAGTCCTTGCCGTGGCGGTCTGCGCACGCTTGGCGAAGATGTCGAGAATCAGGCTTGTTCGGTCAAGAATCTTCACCTTGAGCTCCTTCTCGATATTGGCTACCTGCTTTGACGACAGTTCGTCGTCGAATATCACCAATCCGATTTCGTGGTCCTCCACGTATTGCCTGATTTCATCAAGTTTCCCTGTCCCGACGTATGTCCTCGGGTTTGGATAGTCGAGTTTCTGGACGAAGCGCTCCACGGTCTGTGCTCCGGCCGTATCGGCCAGAAAAGCGAGTTCATCGAGGTATTCGGCTGTTTTCGCCTCGTTCTGGTTTCGGGTGGCGAGTCCGACGAGCACGGTGCGTTCGTTGGCCTCCTTGTTGATTATATTGTCTTCAATCATTGTGATCAGGTCTGAAGCCGTCGGATTTTTGCGGCGGCAAAGGTGGAAGTGTGTACAAAGAATGGGAACGTATGCGCTCCCATTCTTGAGTTATAACGCCTGAGGCGCGTGATGGTTTGTTTCCCTGCGGAAGGGATGTTATTTCTTCACTTTATTATAGCGGGCGTTGAGGCCTTCAACCACCTCGTTGGTGATGTCGAGGGCAGGATTTATATATAACGTCGCCGCCTTGAACAGAATGGCATCGTATCCGCGGGTCTTGTTATATTCCTTTATGAAAGCCTCGATGGAATCGTTCACGGTCTTCTGTGCCTGCATGCTTGCCTGCTCGAGGTTGCTCTGGAGGGTGGCCATGTTTTTCTGAGCCTCGTTCTGCATGTTGGCCATTGTCTGCTCATCCTGCTTGTAAGATGCTTCCGACAGGTATCCGTTGTTCTGCATCTTGTTCTGGACGGTGTTGGCGAAACTCTGGAGTTTGCTCTGGTGACGCTTGTAGGCGCTTTCCATGTTGGTCTGCATACGCAGCATCTCCTCATTGTAGTCCTTCGCGAGATTATATTTGCTCAGGATTGTGTCGAGGTCAACATAGCGGTAATTGGGAAGGCTTGCGTCCTTGTTTTCTGTCTTGGCCTTTTCGACAGTGGCGGTTTTGGCGGTATTCCCGTTGTTGCACGAAGATGCTCCGAAAAGCATGAAGGCTGCGAGAGCCGACGAAATCATGCCCAAGTGATTTTTTTTCATATAGTAGTTTTATTGTTTTCCTTTTTTACGGCAGGCTTGTGATGGTGCATACTCTGTCGGTCCTTGCCTCCGAATCTGATGGAGAGCAATAATAACGACATTGCGAGTAATAATGTGACTAACAGCGTTAATTTCACCTTGTTACAATTGTTTATGATTGTTACCTGACACGTTGGCGTGCGTATGACGTATCGTCAGCTGCCTAATTTGGACGCAAATTTAGTGAAAAATTTGAAAAAAATAACTTAATATGAGAATATTTTGCTAACTTTGGGGAGCGGAATACCATCGGGTCATTCCGAAAACAGCGAAATTGGACTAAAACAAACTTAAAAACAGAATGGAAGTTAAAGACCTTAAGCCGGAATTGATCTGGAAATGTTTCGACGAGATCACCAAGGTTCCGCGCCCATCATGCCATGAAGAGCAGATCAGAGATTATCTGCTGAAATTTGCCAAAGAACACAATATATCTGTAAAGACCGATAAAGTAGGCAATGTGGTGATGACCAAGCCGGCCACTCCCGGACATGAGAACGCTCCCACAGTGATTCTGCAGGCCCACATGGACATGGTCGCCGAGAAGAACGGCGATGTTGCCCATGACTTCATGAAAGATCCTATCGAGACATACATCGACGGCGAATGGGTAAAGGCCCGCGGCACCACTCTCGGCGCCGACAACGGCATAGGCATGGCCGCCGCTATGGCGGTGATGCTTGATAATAGTCTGGTACACGGTCCGGTGGAGGCTCTTTTCACTATTAACGAGGAAATCGGTCTTGAAGGAGCCCAGAATCTCGGCGAGGACATGATAAGCGGCAAAATGCTCATCAATCTCGACTCGGAGGATGACGGCGAGATTTTTGTAGGCTGTGCCGGCGGAATCGATACCACCGCAGATTTTACTTATAAGAGAAGCTATTCGCCAGAGAACTTCAAATACTTCCGCATTTCGTGCACCGGTCTTCTCGGCGGCCACAGCGGCGGCGACATACATCTCGGCCGTGCCAATGCCAACAAGATCATCGCCCGCGTGATATGGGAATGCTCTCAGAAGTGGGATATCACAGTCTGCTCCATCGAGGGCGGAAACCTGCGCAACGCCATCCCGCGCGAGGCCAACGCGGTTTTCGGTATCCATGCAGACCATGAACAGGAACTGTCTCTCCATATCAAGAAATATCGTCAGGAGGTCCTCAACGAGTATGAGGGCGTGGAACCGCAGCTCGAGCTTACCATCGAGGAATGCGGACGTCCGGAGTTCTGCTTCGATTCCGAGACATCCGTCACGCTCGTCCGCGCCATTTATTCCGCGCCTCACGGCGTATACTCCATGAGCCGCGACATCGAAGGTCTCGTGGAGACATCTACAAATCTCGCTTCTGTCAAGATGATCGACGACCAGACCATCCGCGTCACCACTTCGCAGCGCTCTTCGGTTGAGAGCCGCAAGTTCGACATTGCCGGACAGGTCGAGGCGCATTTCCAGCTTGCCGGCGCCAAGGTGTATCACTCCGACGGATATCCCGGATGGGCTCCCAACATGAAATCTCCCATCATGAAGATGTCGGCCGATGCCTACGAGGAGCTGTTCGGTGTGCGTCCCGCCATCAAAGCCATACATGCCGGCCTTGAGTGCGGTCTGTTCCTTGCCAAGTATCCACATCTCGACATGGTAAGCTTCGGCCCGACCATGACGGGGGTGCATTCTCCCGACGAGAAACTGCTTATTCCCACTGTAGATAAATTCTGGAAACATCTGTGCAAGGTACTTGAAAAAGTGGCCATGTCATGATGTCCCGGGGACTCATTGCCTTTACCTTGTTCGCTCTCTGTTCCGTATGCGGAGAGTCACTCACAATGTCGGCGTCCGTCAAGGACGCCGACTCAATCCGTGTAAGGGAACGCGCGGTCCGAATTGATTCTGTACCGGAGGCCGACAAAAGTTCAAGATACGAAAAACTTACCGATGCCGACTTCCGGATGGTGGCCGAAGAACTCGGAGTTGAGGTGGCGGCGATAAAGGCTGTGGTTTCCATTGAGGCCGGGGCTGCGATGAAAGGATTCTGGGCTCCGGGCGTGCCGGTGATAAATTTCGACCGGACCATGTACAACCGGTTCCGCTCGAAAGTTTCAGACAAAAGCGGCGCCAAAGGGGAGAAGGTCCCTCCGGGGCTTTCAGGATATGCGCGGAGCGAGTGGACACAGCTGATCAATGCCAGAAAGGTCAATGCGCAGGGCGCGAACATGGGAACGTTCTGGGGAATGTTCCAGATCGGAGGATTCAACTATAAGCTGTGCGGCTGTAAGAGCGTGGATGAAATGGCTCGCCTTATGTCGCATTCGGAACTTGAGCAGCTTGAACTTTTCGCGGCGTTCATTACAAATGCCGGAATGCTCCCCGACCTGAAGGCAAAGAACTGGGCAGGCTTCGCCAGAAAGTATAACGGCGCGAGCTATGCACGCCGCGGCTATCATACCAAGATGGCCGCCGCCTACCGGAAATTCAAGGCAATGGAAAAATGATTGCCGGCGTATAGCCGGCAAAAATCTCCGGATATTACTGTAAAAATCGAAACTGTAATTTTGAATGAGCATGAAAATCACTGATCTCCAGCCTAAACTGGTCTGGGAAATATTTGATGAAATTACGAAAGTGCCCCGTCCCACGCATCATCTTGATAAAATGAAAGCGTTTCTTGTGGACTGGGCAAAGCGTCACGACATAGAGTGTCACACCGATGAGGTTGGCAACGTGATGATGCGTGTGCCGGCCACTCCCGGTCTCGAAAGCGCCCCTGTAGTGATTCTGCAGGGACATCAGGACATGGTGGCTGAAAAATCGGGTGACAAGGAGCATGACTTCTTCAACGACCCGATCGTCACCGTTGTGGACGGAGAGTGGGTCCGTGCCGACGGAACGACTCTTGGCGCTGACAACGGTATGGGATGTGCCGCCGCAATGGCATGTCTCATCGACCCTGATCTTAAGCATGGTCCCCTCGAGGCTCTTCTCACTGTGGATGAGGAGCAGGGGCTGATAGGTGCCAACGGTCTGCAGAAAGGATTCGTCACCGGCGATATCCTTCTCAATCTGGATTCCGAGGAGATGGGACAGCTTGTGGTTGGATGCGCCGGCGGAAAAGTCACGATATGCCGTCTTCCCTATACTAAGGAATCGGCTCCGGTCTCCGCTGAATTCTTCAAAGTGAGGATAGCTGACCTCAAGGGCGGACATTCCGGCATGGAAATAGGTCTTGGACGCGCCAACGCCAACCAGCAGCTTGCGCGGTTCCTCTGGGAGGCAAACCGTATTGCTCCTCTCGAACTTGGTGAAATCGACGGCGGAGGCCTTGCCAATGCAATTCCGCGTGACGCTATGGCAGTGGTGGCCGTGGCCCGTGAGGACGTCGAGGCGTTCAAGGCATACGCCCGGGAGTTCGACGTAATGGTGCATAAAGAGTTCGAGGCTACCGAAAACAGGGAATTCATCTTTGAAGTGACAGAGGTCAAGCCTCTTGCGCAAGTTATTGCCCACGATACGGCCCACAGGCTAATTGCAGCACTGTTTGCATGTCCCAACGGCGTGCAGGGAATGTCGACAGCTATCGAAGGGCTGATTGAGACTTCCGACAATCTCGCCTCGGTCAAGATGATCGCCGACGGAACAATTGAGATCACAATCCATCAGCGCAGTTCCGTCGATTCGCGTCGCGACGAGATCGCCGACAGGGTAAGCGCTCTGTTCGGTATGATCGGTGCGGAAGTCACGTTCGAAGACGCATACGTGGGATGGGCTCCCAATCCTTCAAGCAAAGTCCTGAAGGTGGCGGAAGAAAGCTACCGCGACATTTTCAAAAAAGAGGCAAAAGTGGAGGCTCTCCATGCAGGTCTCGAGTGCGGACTCTTCCTCGAGAAGATGCCGAACCTCGACATGGTAAGTTTCGGACCGACGCTTAAGGATATCCATTCTCCGGGAGAGAAAGCCAATATTCAGAGCGTACAGGATTTCTATATTCTCCTGAAGGAAATGGTCACGCGCCTTGCAAAGTGAGACGCGTCCTGATCAGGCCGGACGGAAACATGAATAATAACAGTCCAGGGCAATGAACCGCACCCCAAAAGTCGCGCATCTGACTTTTGGGGTGCGTTATGTATACTGATGGTTTCTATATGTTTTTATTTCCTGATTTCGTTTTTTTTCTGTAATTTTGCAATTTGGATGTGACCGACATGGATTCCGCCGCTTCAATGGCGGACCGGCGGAGTTAGATGCATCCCATAATGACAGAGATGAAAACGAATGTAGCAGTATTTTTCGGCGGACGTTCCGTCGAGCATGAGATTTCTGTAATATCCGCGCTGCAGGCCATTGCGGCTTTCGATAAGGAGAAATATGAGATTGTCCCCATCTATATTTCAAAGCAGGGACGATGGTATACCGGGCCTAAATTGCTCGACATACGCAATTACCGCGATATGAACCGGCTTGTGGCAGAGTCCGAAGAGGTATTCATGCGTCCTGAGTATGGCGACTATAATCTTTATAAGGTCAACACCGGTATGTTCTCCAAGCGCAATCCGGTGGCGGCGGAGCTCCATGTGGCGGTTCCCGTGCTTCACGGCACCACAGTGGAGGACGGCATCTTCGAGGGTGTGCTCGAGACCATAGGTATTCCGTATGCCGGTTGCAATACGCTCTCTTCGGCGAACGGTATGGACAAGATCACCATGAAGATGATTCTCCGCTCGGAGGGTATCCCGGTGGTGGATTATGTATGGTTCACCGACCATGAATGGAATTCCGACAAGGACGCGATAGTCGCTCGCGTGGAGGAGAAACTCGGTTATCCGGTGATTGTGAAGCCTGCAAACTTAGGCTCCAGTGTCGGCATCGGAAAAGCCGCCGACCGCGCCGCACTGATTGAAAAGATCAATAACGCTGAGAAGTTCTCGCAGCGCATTATAGTGGAGCACATGATCGAGAACCTCAAGGAGATAAACTGCTCGGTGCTCGGCGATACCGACGAACGCATCAGTTCCGTGCTCGAAGAGCCCATCAAGAGCGGCGATTTTCTCAGCTATGAGGACAAGTATATGGGAGGCACCAAGACCAACGCCGGAATGCAGAGCAGTGACAAACGGATACCGGCCGAACTTCCGGCCGACATGACCGGACGGATCCGCAATATGGCGTCCGACACATTCCGTGTGCTTTCCTGCCATGGCGTGAGCCGAATCGACGTGATGATCGACGAGAAAGACAACTCAGTATATGTCAACGAGATCAACACTATCCCCGGCTCGCTCTCGTTCTATCTCTGGGAGGCCTCTGGAATAAGTTTCACGCAGCTGATGGACCGGCTCGTGGCGCTTGCCCTCAAGCGCAAACGCGCCGCCGACCGCAAGACTTTCACTTACGACCGCAACATTTTTGCACTCGGGGGCGGTACCAAGGGTGGCGTGAAAGGCGCTAAATCCCCGAAATTTAAAGGTTAAGATAATACACGAATCCCCTTATGAATAAAAAATTCAAGGAATACAGCAAGCAGCTGAATCTTTCCGACATCAATAAAGAGGTGCTTGGAGATTGGGATGCCCACGACCTTTTCGTCCGTTCGATGAAGGAACGCGAGGGCTGTCCGACGTTTGTCTTTTACGAAGGTCCTCCATCGGCCAACGGAATGCCGGGTATCCACCATGTCATGGCCCGCACAATCAAGGATATAGTGTGCCGCTACAAGACGATGAAGGGTTTCCATGTAAAGCGCAAGGCCGGATGGGACACCCATGGTCTTCCCGTGGAACTCGGCGTGGAGAAGACGCTCGGAATCACAAAGGAGGACATCGGCTCTAAAATCTCTGTGGACGATTACAACGCCGCCTGTCGCAAGGAGGTGATGAAGTATACTAAAGAATGGACCGACCTTACCCACAGGATGGGATACTGGGTGGATCTCGACAACCCCTACATAACCTACGACAACAGATATATCGAATCTGTATGGTGGCTTCTGAAGCAGCTATATGACAAAGGATACCTTTACAAAGGATACACCATCCAGCCTTATTCTCCGGCTGCGGGAACCGGTCTCAGCTCGCATGAGCTAAACCAGCCTGGATGTTACCGCGATGTGAAGGATCTCACTGCCACAGTACTTTTCGAGATTCTGGATCCAAAGGAGGAAATGAAAGGGTGGGGCCGTCCATATTTTATGGCATGGACCACAACTCCCTGGACTCTTCCCTCCAACACAGCGCTTTGCGTGGGTCCGAAAATCAACTATGTGGCACTCCGCACATACAATCCCTATACCGGCGAACCAATCACCGCCGTTCTTGCAGAGGACCTTGTAGGAGCCTATTTCAAGAAAGAGGGTAAGGAGGTCCCTATGGATGGTTTCAAGCCCGGAGACAAGGTGGTGCCTTACAGGGAGGTAGGCCGCTGGGCAGGCCCGGAACTTACCGGGATGCATTACGCGCAGCTGATACCGTGGGTGAAACCCACGGAGAAGCTCGACGACATCTCGCCTGAATATGTGCGCGACTACGCAACCGGACATCCCGATAAAGTCTACAAAGTCGGGAAAGAATCGTTCGTGGAGATAGCTGAGAGGGCATTCCGCGTGATCGAAGGTGATTATGTCACCACCGAGGATGGTACCGGTATCGTACATATCGCTCCGACATTCGGTGCCGATGATGCCAAAGTGGCCAAGGCTGCCGGTATCCCCGCGCTGTTCATGATCAACCGGAGGGGAGAGACTCGCCCCATGGTGGATCTGCAGGGCAAATTCTATCTGACAGACGAGCTTGCGTCTGAATTTGTGCAAAAGTGCATGAACGTGCCTCTTTACTCTGATCATGCCGGCGAATATGTGAAAAACGCTTACGATCCGCGTTTCAATCCAGACGGAAAGTATGACGAAAAGGCGGCTTCATCGGCTGAGGACCTCAACGTCGTGCTCTGTCTTGAACTCAAGAAGGATGGGAAGGCGTTCCGCACAGAGAAGCATGTACACAATTATCCGCACTGCTGGCGTACCGACAAGCCGATTCTCTATTATCCGCTCGACAGTTGGTTTATCCGCACTCCCAAGGCACGCGAACGGCTCATCGAGCTCAACGGAACAATCAAGTGGAAACCGGCCTCCACTGGAACCGGTCGCTTCGGCAAATGGCTTGAGAATGTGCAGGACTGGAATCTTTCCCGCTCGCGCTACTGGGGAACGCCTCTGCCGATATGGCGCACCGAGGACGGCCGCGAAGAGACCGTGATCGGCAGCTATCAGGAATTGTCGGACCGTGCGGACGAAGCCGTGAAAAAAGGCTTTATGAAGGAGAATCCTCTCAAGGCCAAAGGATTTCGTCCTGGTGTGTTCACCAGAGAGAATTATGACCTTTTTGACATCCACCGTCCATACGTCGACGACATAATTCTCGTAAGTCCCTCCGGCTTACCGATGCGCCGCGAGACGGATCTTATCGACGTGTGGTTCGATTCGGGCGCCATGCCTTACGCCCAGATTCATTATCCTTTCGAAAACAGGGAGCTGCTCGATTCCAAGGAGGTCTATCCTGCCGATTTCATCGCGGAGGGAGTGGATCAGACACGCGGATGGTTCTTCACGCTGCATGCCATAGCAGGGATGGTGTTTGACTCGGTGGCATACAAGGCCGTGATCTCAAACGGCCTCGTTCTGGACAAGAACGGCAACAAAATGTCGAAACGTCTTGGCAACGCCATCAATCCGTTCGACAATATAGAGCGGTTCGGATCCGACCCTGTCCGCTGGTATATGATTTCCAATTCATCGCCATGGGACAATCTGAAGTATGACGAGGAGGGTGTGGCCGAATCGAGCCGCAAGCTCTTCGGCACGCTGTACAACACCTATAAGTTCTTTGCCTTGTATGCCAATGTCGACGGTTTCTCCGGCACAGAGCCTCAGGTGCCTGTCCCGGAGCGCCCGGAAATAGACAGGTGGATTCTTTCGCTTCTCAACACGCTGATCGCGGAGGTGGAGGCAGCGCTCGACGATTATGAGCCGACCAGGGCCGCCCGTGCCATAGAGGAGTTCGTAAATTCAAATCTTTCCAACTGGTATGTGCGTCTCAACCGCAAACGCTTCTGGGCCGGAGAGATGGATTCCGACAAGCTTGCGGCTTACCAGACACTCCATGAATGTCTGAAGACCGTGGCTCTGCTGATGGCTCCGTTCGCTCCTTTCTATTCCGACAGACTCTACGGCGATCTTGTGGCACCCGCATCTGAAGACGGTCGTTACGCTTCGGTGCATCTTGCCGACTTCCCCGCGTCTGACAGCGGACTTGTGAATATCGATCTCGAGCGCCGCATGGCTCTCGCGCAGGTACTCTCGAGCAATGTGCTCGCATTGCGTCGCAAGGTCAATCTCAAGGTGCGTCAGCCGCTCCAGACTCTCCTTGTCCCCGTGATGAACGACGCGCAGCGCGCCGATGTGGAGATGATCGGGAAGATCGTGCGCGATGAGGTGAATGTGAAGGAACTCAAGATTGTCGACAATGAGGAAAGTGGTCTTGTGAAACGGGTCAAGGCCGATTTCAAGAAACTCGGCCCGCGTTACGGCAAGATCATGAAGGATCTCGGCAAACGTATCGCGGCCATGGATGGCCGCGAGATAGCGGCGCTTGAGAAGGATGGCCGTTTCGTTTTCTCCGAGCTGTCCGACGCTCCGGAAATCACTCTCGACGACGTGGAGATTATTCCTGAAGATATACCCGGATGGCTCGTGGCCAACGACGGAAACATCACTGTGGCTCTTGATGTAACCGTAACTCCGGAACTGAGAAACGAAGGAATGGCCCGCGAACTTATCAACCGGATTCAGAACATCCGCAAGTCTTCGGATTTCGAGATTACCGACAAGGTCGATGTGGTGCTTTCAGATGTGCCGGCAGTGGCGGAGGCAGTGGCTGCTTTCGGCGACTATATCGCCGCTCAGACACTTGCCGACTCCGTAAGGGTTGATTCCGTCTGCGATGTTGACGGTGCCGTCGAACTCGACATCGACGGGGAGAAGGTGCTCGCCAAAGTCGTGAGAAAATAGCAATATGGGCGATAATACAGAATTGAGGAAGCAAGCCTCCGGCAAAGCGTCAGGCAATGCCGGATGGCTTGCTCTTTTAGTCGTTCTTCTGGTGGTCATCGCCGACCAGGCGGTGAAGTTCTACGTCAAGACGCATTTTTACCTCGGGGAAGACTTGCCATTCTTATCATGGTGGCATATAAAGTTTATCGAGAACAACGGCATGGCCTTCGGTCTGGAGCTGACCAGCAAGATTTTCCTTACCTTTGCCCGCATCGTGGCAGTAGGTCTGCTGGTATGGGCTCTGACATCGGTGCGGAAAATACCGGGGCTCAGCAAGGGATTCGTCATCGCCGTGGCCCTTATCACGGCAGGCGCCGCAGGAAATATTTTCGACTGTGTGTTCTACGGAGTGATCTTCGACAATCCCATGCCGCCGGCTACAGCAGTGCTTTTCCCTTCTGACGGCGGTTATTCCACATGGTTCGAAGGGAGAGTGGTCGACATGTTGTATTTTCCTCTCTTCTCATTCTACTGGCCTGAATGGATTCCTGGTGTGGGCGGTACTTTCTACGAATTTTTTGCCTACATTTTCAATATTGCCGATGCCTCTATATGCATAGGGGTGGCGTTGCTGATATTCTTTTACAGTTCTGACCTGAACCAGGCGTTGGGACATGTTGCAGGGAAATATCGAGTCAGGAATGGAGGGGCTGCCGCAAAGGAGAGAAAGGACAGGTCGAAATGAAGAATATCCATGCTCCGCTTGTCATTGCCGCGACAGCGTTCCTGTTTGCCTCCGGTTGCGTGAAGCGGCCGTCCAAGGTGTTGTCGGACGATGAGATGGCGTCGCTTGTGGCCGATCTCGAGATTGCCGAGGGATATGTGCAGACGCAGACTCTCGGTGATCGTGACGGTGATCGGCTGGTGGAGTATGTGATTGAGAAGCATGGTGTATCCCGGGAGGAATTTGATTCGACCATGGCTTGGTACGGTAGGAATGTAGATGTCTATTACGATATCATCCCCAAGGTGGAGCAGCAGCTGGAGCAGCGCCGCAGGAAAGCTTCCGGAGGCGATGAAGTGAATCCCGTTACCGACCTGTGGCCTTATTCAAGGCATGCTGTGATAGGGGAGAATGGTCCTGGCTCGACCTTGCGGTTCTCAATTCCAATAACGTCGCTGGCCAAAGGTGACCGGGTGAGCTGGAAACTGCGTATGCGCGTTGCAAGGCCAGTCAGCGCGCTCCTCGGAGTGGAATATGGGGATGGCCGTAGACATTACGTTTCGCGCAACATAAGCAACGGGCGCAAGGTGGAAATGATGCTGCAGACAGATACCGCGGCGCAGGTGAACCGCATTTTCGGCTATCTGATGGCGGACCGCCGTGCCGACCTTCCGCTGTGGCTTGATTCCATAGCCCTCGGGCATCAGCCGGTCGATTCGACACAGTATTTTAAAATTTCGTCCCAGCATAACTATTATAAACCGCGACCGAGAAAGGAACTCGAACTTGAGCGCCGCGAACGTGCGCGTATGGACAGCATAAGAGAGTCCGCGAACCAAATGGAGAATCTCGGAACATCGGCCGATTCCCCCTCTAAAGATACGAAATCGGGACGTAGGCCTTCGAATTCGCTACAGACAACAATGTCGAAGCGTCCTGTATCATCTCAAACAGGAAAACGTGAACGAGCGGTCTTAACAACTTCCAAATGAAATTAAAACTGTTGGCTTTCGAAAGTCAGGTGAAGTCCGGGGACGGAAAACTTTATATGAATCCCGCCGGTATACTGGATGTGGAGACTGTGGATGACAATGTGGATATCCGCGTCTTGTGGCGCGGAGAGTCTGTCAGATGCAAGCGATGCCTCTTTCGTCCTTTCGAGGGCGAGGAGGCATCGCTTGTTCATTGTGACTATCCGTTGCTCATAGACTCCTGCGGGAGTAACGACTGTGTTTCTGTCAGCTTTATTCTGCCGTAGGAGTTTGCTGTCGGTATTTCCAGGAGGGTGTGTGAACAACCTCTTGATTTATCAGTTTTTCTTCATTTCCTTGGCCCAGGTGTCTTTCAGTCCTATGGATTTGTTGAAAACGGGGTGTTCCGGGGTGGAATCTTTGTCGACCACATAGTATCCGAGACGCTGGAACTGATAGTGATCGCCGGCTTTGATGCGCGTGGCAAGCCACGGTTCTATCATTGCGTTGTCGCGAATTTTCAGCGAGTCGGGGTTCAGCAGACTGCGGAAGTCTCCCTCTTCGGCCGATGGGTTTTCCACTGCGAACAGACGGTCATAATCGCGGATTTCGACGCGTGTCGCCGTCGGGACAGATACCCAGTGGAGCGTACCCTTTACTTTGCGGTCGCTTCCGGGGAGTCCGCTGCGGGATTCCGGATCGTAGGTGGCGTGGATTTCTGTGATCTCTCCGGTTTCATCCTTGACTACTCCGGTGCATTTTATTATGTAGGCACCTTTTAGACGCACTTCCTTGTCGGGGCTGAGACGGAAGAATTTTTTCGGAGGATTCTCCATGAAATCCTCCCGTTCGATCCACAAGTCGCGTGTGAACGGCATCTCATGTGTGCCCTCGGCTGGATTTTCGGGATTGTTCTCCATAAGCATCATTTCCGTCTGTTCCTCGGGATAGTTGTCGAGAATCAGCTTCACCGGATTCTGGACCACGCTGACGCGTGTGGCTGTCTTGTTGAGGTCCTCGCGCAGGGAATGCTCGAGAAGCTCGATATGGTTCAGTGCCTCGTATTTGGTGTATCCGATCCGGTTTACGAAATCTTTTATGGAAGAGGGGGTGTATCCGCGGCGGCGGAGTCCGCGCAGCGTCGGCATGCGGGGATCGTCCCATCCGTTCACCAGCCCCTCTTTGACGAGCTGAAGCAGTTTGCGCTTGCTCATCACGGTATATGTGAGGTTTAGCCGGTTGAACTCTATCTGTCTCGGGCAGTAACTGTCATCGGCGAGTTCCTTTACGAAATATTCGTAGAGCGGACGGTGAGGCACGAATTCGAGCGTGCAGATCGAATGTGTCACGCCTTCGAAATAGTCACTCTGACCGTGAGCGAAGTCATACATGGGATAGACTTTCCAGGTGTCGCCGGTACGCCAGTGGGGAGTCTTGATGATGCGGTACATGATCGGGTCGCGGAAGTGCATGTTGTCACTCGCCATGTCGATCTTTGCACGGAGCACCATGGCTCCCTCGTCGAACTCCCCCTTGTTCATTCTCTCGAACAGATCCAGATTCTCTTCCGCCGGACGGTTGCGGAACGGACTTTCTGTCCCTGGACGTGTGGGAGTCCCTTTCTGTTCGGCGATCTGTTCGCTGGTCTGTTCGTCGACGTATGCCTTTCCCTCTTTGATCATACGCACGGCGAGGTCGTACAGCTTGGGGAAATAGTCGCTCGCATAGTATAGACGGTCGCCCCAGTCGTATCCGAGCCAGTGGATGTCCTCCTTGATGGCCTCCACGTATTCTGTATCCTCTTTCTGGGGATTGGTGTCGTCGAAGCGGAGATTGCAGGTCCCGCCGAATTTGTCGGCGGCTCCGAAGTCCATGATGAACGCTTTTGCGTGGCCTATGTGCAGATAGCCGTTAGGTTCGGGCGGAAACCTGGTGTTGAGCCGTCCGCCGTTCTTGCCGGCTGCCAGATCGCCGGCAATCTCCTGTTCCACAAAGTTCAGTCCGCCTTCGCCGACTGTTTCCTCTTTAATTGTAATATCCATCTTAGGTCTTGTTCTGTTGTTATCCCATGACACTATGGTGCATGACGGATTATAAATTGCAAAAGTAGAAAAAATTTTTCAAAAATCCAATATCCTGACAGGCTCGGGCCGGAATGAAAAGAGAAGGGACCCGAACTGAATCGGATCCCTTTGGTGTCAGTTGAGAATCATGGTGCTTAATGCACAACCTTGTAAACCGACATACGTTCTTGCAAACTGTTTGATAAAATTCAATGTTCCTGTACGAGGAGATCTCATAGGTAATTGTTTTACGTTTGACTCTGGCGATGTGATGATGGAATCGTTAACCATAGGCAATTATTATTTTAAGGAGATTTGCAGCCAAAGGATATTCCTGAGGCTTTCCTATATATAACGGTGCCTATGCACGATTATTGCGGAATGTACAAAAAAGCGCCCTGGCGGTGCACGGCTCTTTCATTTAAGATTTGGTCTCATTCCCGGAAAATGTGTTATTTTAT
>OFGN01000884.1_pt1 | contig 27297 bp, 28 predicted proteins | sample 1521821 | NCBI WGS metagenome assembly OFGN01 (sample SAMEA3504094, study PRJEB24116) | mouse gut metagenome | biome: mouse gut; feature: mouse-associated habitat; material: faeces | place: Denmark | collected 2011
TTAACAGATTTACTTCCAGAAATAAAAAAGGATATATTAAGTATTAAAGAATCATTAAAAAGTAAATAAAATATAACATTGATTAAAAATGTAAAAAACGGTAAAACATACAAATGATATTGTTAGAAAGGATGCTAATTAAAATTTAGTATTATTTTTGTCAACTGAAATGGGTCTTTATAAATATGTGGGTAGGTAGAGTGATCTTTTATAGATCACTTTTTTCTTTATCTACAGATAGATCATACTCCCACCTATTACTATAGTACATTGTTATAAAATTAAGCTTAGGATTTTGATTATATAAACTGTATCTAGGTTTACATAAATATGAAAAAATCATTTTATTATTATAGATATATTAATTAGGAGGATATAGGATTGAGCACAGAAATAGTAAATTTTTTCATATCGCAAGGAGTATTTGCAGTATTATTTGGATATTTATTACTATACGTATTAAAGGAAAATAGTAGTAGAGAGGCAAAGTATCAAGATTTATTAGAGGAATTAACTAATTTATTGCCAGATATAAAACAAGATATAACGAGTATTAAAGAGACATTAAAGTATAGGTAGAATTACTACAAAATGGATATAATATATACGCATAAATGGATAAATAGTAATATTATGGTGAATTTTACAACTATTTAATAAATAGTTAGGGAGATATAATGTACAGTGATGTATATTATAGGTGAAAGTATAATTGATATATTAATATATTTAATAAATAATCAGTTATATTTTATCAAGTATGCTATATAATACATTCGAGTTTGTAGTTTATTTTAAATAAGTTATTTTAGTATTTCTAGTGGTTTTTATAGAATATGTTCCTGACAGGTTTACATTTTATACAAATTACTCTTTTTGAATAAAAAGGGGGTTTGTATAATGAGTCGACTTTATGATTTAATTCAGGATTATAGAGGTGAAAATCCAGATGCTATTATAGATATTATAGAAAAATTTGAACCTTTATTAGGGAAGTTTCAAAGAAACGGGTCTTATGAGGATATTAAAAGTGATTTGATTTTATTTATGTTTAAATTATTAGACAATATTCCTTTAGATAAAGAGGGATTTAAAGAAGATAAATACCTTGTTTCTTATATTTATAAATCATTACAAAATCAATATATATATTTAAATAAGAAAAATTGCAAAATAGTTAATAAAGAAATGATAATAGATGAAATAAAGCTAAATCATAGTTATTATGATTGTTTTAATCATATTATTTTTAATGATATGATTAAAGATTTGATAGATTCAGAAAAGGATATTCTAACTAAGAAATACATATTTAATTATTCAGAATCAGATATTGCAAGAATACATAATAAAACAAGACAAGCTATTCACCAGTCTCATAGGAGAGCTTTAAAAAAACTCAGAGCAATATTAGAGAATTAGATATGCTAAATAAGCTATATATTCCATGAATTAGGACTATATAGCTTATTTTAGTACTGAAAATTTATTAGAGATTATTCTATAAAAAATATTAAAATATAGGTTTACATTTTAATATTTGTATTCTTTATATAGATAGAAACAAAATAAACTTGATAAGAAATGAGGGATTTTATTATGACAGAAATTAAAGATCCAAAAACTGGATTGACACAGCATCAAGCTGAAGAGTTACACGAAAGATTTTTAAGTGAACCTGAGCAGTTCTTAGCAGAGAGAGAAGAACTATTAAAAGTAGCAGAAATAGAAGAAAATAAGGAAAAAACTCCAGAAGAATTAGAGTATGATGATAAATTTCACAAATGCTTAATAAAGAAGTTAAAAGAAGTAGGAAAAATAGCAGATGAAGAGGAAGTTATCGTTGGTCAGAATGGAGAAAAAGGAATACATTATGTCTTCGCAGAAATGACAGATGATGAATATGATGGAATACTTAAATTGGTCGTAGAAGAAATAGGTGAGTTTAAAGATGCTCAAACTTATAGTTCAACAACAACACCTAACTGGAATGCACCTAGTGGAACAACATATCATGGTTCTTTACCTCAATTATTTAAAGTAGATGGTACTAGCTCATCATTTGTATTACCAGTATATAAGAGTATATTTGATGATAAAGCAGATACAGCAAAGCTTACAAATAAAGAGAGTTTTACAATAATAACAGGTCCTACAGGAACAACTACAAATGGTGGGAAAAAAGTTAATAGACACAAAATATCTTTATGTGCTCCAGGTGGAGGTATGATTGAAAGATTTTTAGATCAATATACTGATACTGCATCTGGTAAACTTACACCATGGACAAAGAAGAGAATAGGGGTAGTTGAATTTATAGGTACATGGAGATGTAGTTACAAGGTTTATTATTCTACAAATGGAGGACTTCCTATATATAATGGTTCTGCTAATCAAATAGGAGTGCGTGCTCCTCATGGTAAACGTGTATTAGCACAAAATGGTGCATCAGTAGGTTCTACTTATAGAAATTGGATAAGAATAGTTGGATATGAAAGTTCTGCAAATGGAAATGTTTCAGGATTTATTCCACCTGCTGGTGACTGGAATGCGGCTAATGCATGGTTCGTCTCTACAGGTATAGAGTCTCAACCAACAACTGGATTTGTTAGAGGTAACTGGTAATAAAATCAACAGGAAGGAGTAATCCTTCCTATTTTTGTTAGAATATTTATATAATAATGAATCTGTATATTTCTATTCCTTAGGTACGTTTAAATTTACTGCTTGACCATAAATATCATATATACTTATAACTTCACCTATTTCAGAAATATTATATGATAGATATTGATCTTTAGCATTTTTGAAAACTTTTAAGTTGTCTCCGATTGAATAAAGTTGATATCCCCAAGTTTCTAAACAATATATTAATTTTTTTTCATTTTTACCTATAAAGCTAGATAGTATTATATTTTGCTCTTTCATTGTTTGATTCTTTGCATTCTCTAAAAAACTATCGTAAGATTTTTTATACGCTATTGTTCCACCTAATGATACTATACCAACAACTGTTAAAAATATTATATAGTATTTTTTTTTATTTATTTTGTTTATAGACTTCATATTTTATTTTTCCTCCCCAAAAATTAAATGATTATTTTTATTATACCAAAATTTGTATAAATTCTAGGAGTGTAATATTTTTTATTTTAATTTATGTGTCAGGGTAATACTCAATAATAATTATCATTTTGCTTTATACGATATATTTAATTGGAAGAATGGAATTTTTAATAATATCTGTAGACAATCTTTCTATGCTATAAAAAATAACCGATTTCATTGGTTTACATTTCCACTAAAAATAACTTTTTATAGTTAAGTAAAAAATAAGGAGATGATATTAATGGATTTAATGGTATTAAAAGTTCAAAATTGGCTTAATGAGACATATGGTAAATATGAGGCTTCTGGTAGATTTAATAGGGTTTTAGCCAATGGTAAAACAGGTTGGAAAACTATTTATGGTTTAAGAAGAGCTTTGCAGATTGAATTAGGTATAGAGAATACAAGTGATTCATTTGGACCCACAACATATAATTTATGCCCAAATATAAATCAAGGAGCGACAGGAAACCTTGTATATATAGTACAGGGAGGACTTTACTGTAAAGGATATAATCCAAATGGATTTGATGGTGTATATGGTAATGGAGCTTATTCGGCTGTAAAATCATTAAAAGCAGATATGGGATTTCCAAATGCATCAGGTAATATGAATAGAGATATTATGAAAGCTCTACTAGACATGAGTGCTTTCACTTTATTACCAGGTGGAACTTCAGAGATTAGAGAAATACAACAAAAATTAAATTATGATTACTATGATTACTATCAAATAAGTCCTTGTAATGGCCTGTACGATAGAGAAATGAATAAAATGTTAATTTATGGACTTCAAAAAGAAATGGGAATACCTAAAAGCAGTGCAACGGGTTCATGGGGTCCAACCACTATTTCTAAATGCCCAACTTTGAATTTAGGAGATAGTAATAATTTTGTTAAGTTAGTTAGATATGCAACTGTTTGTAATGGATATAGCGTAAATGTAAATACATCTATATATGATAAGGAGTTAGAATCTAAGCTTATTAAATTTTCACAAGATTTACTAATACCTAAAATAAATAATGTAATTGACTATCCAGTAATTAAATCATTGTTAAGTAGTAATGGAGATACATCAAGAAGTGCTAAAGGGTGTGATACAGCAACAAGGTTAGATCAAGATAAGATAAATACATTAAAAAATGAAGGATATGAAATAGTTGGTAGGTATTTAACTAATGTAGAAGGTGGAACACTTGATAAAAAAATGACTCTTGATGAAATTCAGTTAATAATAGATAATGGATTATCTATTTTCCCTATATTCCAAGAGTATGGAGCATCAAATTCAGCATTTAATTATGCAAAAGGAGTTGAGCAAGCAGAAAAGGCTATAAAGGCAGCTAAAGGTTTAAAAATACCTCATGGAACAACAATTTACTTTGCTGTAGATTATGATCCACAGCAATCAGAGATAGAAAATTATGTTATAGATTATTTTAAAGGAATAACTGATATATTTACAAGGGAAGAATTTGTTTATGAAATAGGTGTTTATGGAAGTAGGAATGTATGTTTAAACTTAGATAGAAGTAGTATGGTATCTATTAAAAATAAATTTGTATCATCATCATCATATGGATTTAGTGGTAATCTAGGATATGTAATGCCTAAAGATTGGGCATTTGATCAATTTGCAGTTGACTTAGTTATTGGAAGTGGAGCTGGAAAACTAAGTATAGATAAGGTTGCTGTATCTGGCTTAGATAATGGTTTTAATAAGTTAATTGATATAGATATAGAAAAAGAAATGATTGAATTTGGTACAAATAAAGGTTTATTTAAAGGTTTAGGGATTGAAATTGAGCAATTAAATCAAAGAACGGGAGTGGCATTATTATCATTTATACCTAAGATTACATTAGCTTGTGAATTATCTATGACATCTAAAGTTGTAGGTCCTGGAGTAGAAACTATAAATTTATCTATGGCTGGAACTGATATTACTAGCTCTATTTTAGGGAAATTTAATGCGGTAGGAGTTCAATTTGATAAAAGTCAAAATTTCGCGAGCTTAATGAATAGATTAATTTTGGTTCAAAATATAACACCTAATTTAAGATATAAAGTTCAATTTTCACCATTAGGTGTAGAGGTAACATTTGAGGCATCATCATCTGTTGAAAATTCAGATGGAGTTGTAAGAACATTATATTATAGATTGATATTTAATATAGATAAGGTTGCTTGGGAAACTGCAATGATAGCAAATAAAATTCAAGTTCCTGTTGAGGCTGGACCAACAGATATATATGAAGTAGAGAAAGATTATATGCCTATTGATTCAATTATGGCAATAGTATTAGTTGTAGGAGCTGCTGCACTTATAGAAACTGGAGGATTAGCAGCTTTAGCAGCAATACCTTTATTTTTGAAATTTAATTAATAGAAATACTAGAATTAAAAAATAGTATTTTAATAAAATAAGATGATTTTTGTATTTACAAGAATCATCTTATTTTAAATTCAATTAAAATTTATTTAACCGTTATATTAACTTAAGTTTTTTTTATTAAAAACTTAAGTTGGTTTTATCAGAGATAAAAGTTTTAAAATTATCATAAGTACCTTGTTCAAATCCATCTTTTTTTATAAAAACCAATAAATCTCCCTTACACAACAAAACTAACATATTCTTTCTATTGTAGATTTTTTTTATATTATTATAAGAAAGTGAAACTATTGCTCCATTTGATTCATAAACTTTAAATTTATCATCATAAAAATCAATAAATTCTTGGATGGGTTTATAATTATGAATAATTAAATATCGCTTATACATCTTTTTTGCTCGTAGTATTGGTAAAAAAAATAACATATAGATAAAGAAAAATAAAAAAAGTGTAAAAAGAAATTTATATTTGAAATTCATTACTGAGTAAAAACGAATGAATTCAAATAAGGTCATAATTAAGCCTAATACTGATAAATACTTACCTAATTTTTTAGTATAAGCTACACGGCATTCTAAAAGAATTTTTTCAGTTAATGTAAAACTATTTTTAAATAAAATATCCATATTTTATTCCCCCTTAAAAAATATATAAATTAATTAAAATTATAAAAAATACACCTATTATTTTTGTATACCACAATTCTCATCTGCTTTATATAGATTATACGATTAATAATATTATATCACATATGTAGGACTAAATACTTTTTATAAAAATAGGAACTTATGATTAATAATTATAATTAGGATTAAAGTACTGAAATTGTAGATACTATATGTTTGAAAAATTTATTATTAATGATTAATTATTAACGAAAAACTGTTTTTTTGAGCACAAAAATAAACTTTTTCATATCTTAGGGGATATTTGCAGTATTATTATAAATTTACAAAATGTATTAATTTAAAGTTTAATTAGAAAAAAGATTAAAAATCAATCTCCTTTTATAGTTTGAGATAGAAAGATATGAAATACTTATAAAAGTATTAAAATAAATATAGAATATAATTTTATATACTAAAATGACTATTTATGTTAAAATTTAAATAAAGAAATCGAAAATAAAAAGCAAAAAAGCCAGGAATGTATAAGTTTGGCGACTTATTCCTGACTTTTATATATACACTCTTGATAAGAGAGAACTCCCATCAAAGAATTTTTTATATTGTTATTATGAATTAATATTAACATATTAATTCATAAACATCAATAATTTTGATATTTAAAACAGTATAAAATTTATGAATTAATTTGAGAGATCTCCTTATCTTTAGTGTCAACATACTAAAAATAGAGGGGAATTTTTTATGCAAATGACAGAGTTTTGTGACCATTTATATGACGAAAGTACAGATGGTTATATACAAATATTAAAATTAGATGATGAAAATAATACTGGTGAACGAACTATTAAAATATATAATACGAAAAATGATGGGTTAAAAGATATTGTAGAGGAGTTATACAAAAAAGAAGATGTATTTCTAGCGCCAAATACAATGTATATACCAAAAAGAAGAGTAGAAAATATAAGACAATTTAGAGCATTATTTCAAGACATAGACTGTGAAAGTATTGGACTTGAAAAGGCTGAAACAGTTTATATGATATGGATAATGCACTATGAAGGGAAAATACCAAAGCCAACAATGGTAACAGATAGCGGAAGAGGTGTACATCTTTACTGGAGAATTCAAAATGCACCTTTTGGAGCCTTAAACACATGGCAAGAACTACAAGATTATATATATTACAATCTAAAGCATTTAGGAGCCGATAGAAAGGCTACAGATGGTGCAAGGGTATTAAGACTTCCTGGAACTATAAATTCTAAATGTGATACTGATTGCAAGGTTTTATATATAGATAATGATGTAGAGTACTCTATGTATGAATTAAGAGAAGAGTATTTAAATTATAAACCGAAAACGCATCAATTAAAGATGCAACAAACTAAGAAAATAGATAATAAGGTTATTTTAAATAGATTCTTTAACTCATATAGCTTACATATGGAAAGAGCTAATGATTTAGAAACTTTATGTAGGCTTAGAAAGTATGAAATGACTGGTTATAGAAATATGGCTGTGCATTGTTATGCATACTGGAAAGGTATTTATGTTAGAGATAATTATGAACTTGAAAATATAGTTATAGAGTTTAATAATGCGTTTACTGAACCACTTAAAGAAACAGAAGTACAAGCGGTTTTAAGGTGTATACCAAAGGCTATAGAGAAGTTTATAGCTTATGAGCAAGGTTTAAGAAGTGGTGAACGCAAGAGAGTTTCTAAAGGCATGAGGGATAAAGATGGATATTGGTATAAGAATGAAACATTAATTGATAGATTGGGAATTACAAAATCAGAGCAAAAGCATATGAAAACTATTATAGGGATTGATGAAAAGTATGATAGAAAGAATGAGAAAAGAAGAGCAGGTAGAAGAAATGAAGAGGGGTTAACTAAGAGAGAACAAGATAAGAAATATAGAATAGAGAAAATAAAAGTATTATTAAGTAAAGGGTTAAATCAGTCTAAAATAGCTCAAGAACTAGGAATAAGTAGACAAGCAGTGAGTAAATTATGTAAAGAAATTTAGTATTATTTTTTTGTCAACTGAAATGGGTCTTTATAAATATGTGGGTCTGTTCAGAGGGTGTTAAAAAAAGGTGTTTATAAAAAAATCATTTTTTTAGTAGGGGGTTATTATGAGAAGAAAAATCTTTATAAGTCTAGTGATGCTGTCACTAATATTAAATGTGGGATGTGCTAGAAACAGTAAAAAAATAACCAATATTTCAATAGCTGATAGTGCTGATAGTGCTAAAAATTATCAAGAAAATTTTAATGAAGGTGATAGAACATGGGATATAACATTTGATGAGTTAGAAAATTCTTTAAAAAAAGAATTTTCTATAAACCAAGGGGATATGTTAACGGTTGAAGGTAAAATGGAGTCTGGATTTATAAGGATTTATATAACTCAAGAAGGTTTAGATAAAGAGGATAAAGACATTCTTAGTGTTCCTCTACACGGTGATATTGTAAAGTATACAGTACATGAATGGTGGGATATTAATAAGAAACTTATACTTGAATTATCTCCTAAAAATGCTAAAAAAGGTGAGGTAAAAATAAAGTTAACAAATCAGTAAAATAACATAAAATAACCACATTATATAATGTGGTTATTTTATGTTATTTTACCAATTACCTATTATTGCAGGTTTTGTTGACCCATGTTTAATTTGAGTATCAGCATATCCATACCAACTTCCATATTCATCACAACTTGAATAAATACCAGAAACATCATGATTGCTAGTATATGTAAAGCCTCTTATTTTCATCCAGTCTCTTTCAGTTGAACCTGGATAACATTGGTCAGATTCTACGAATACAAAATCACCACTATATAAAGAACCCTTACCCATAGGTTGTTTATCTCCATGGTATACTCCAGTTTTTTTTGTAACTTTATATACTCTTGCCTTAAACTGTGGTTGGCCATCAACTTTTATATTACCATAGAAATAGTATCTATTTTTCCAGTAGGACATACCATTTGTACCGACGTACCATCCATTTACCCAATCACCTTTAGAATTTAAGAACTCTATTTCATATCTAGACCCTGATGTATTTCCAGTAAATACAAAACATTCATTAGGATACAATGTCCCTGCTGATGTTGTGCCTGTTGATTTTGTGTAAACTGGTATATTTTTATTAGATAAGTTAACACCAAATTCTGCTACTCCAGCTCTTATCTCTTTTTCAATAGATACATCTACAAGTTCTTCACCTAAAGCCTCAAAGGTTACTTTTCTTCCATCAGATGTAATTCCTTCAACTATATCACCTGGAATCAAATCTTTGAAATCTACTTCACCCATTTTAAATTTTCTTGTTTCGTGTTTCTCCATATGATTATCTCCTTTTCAATAGGTTATTTTTTAGTTGTATAAATTATAATTTTTAAAATTAATTCTTATTACTTATAAAGATAATAATTACTATAAATGTAAACCTTAAAAAATTATTTTAAGAAGTAATATTTATTTGAGGGGATCATATGAATAAGGCACAATTCAAAAACTTAGGTATATTAGCTCAAATAGAGTATGTAAATAAAATACTAAAAGAAGAGAAGGTAAAATATTAACTGATTTTTTAGAATAAGTTAATATTTCACGAAATGGGTCTTTATAAATATGTGGTTGATGTGTGTACGGACGTTTAATGAAATGATTCTTTTTATTAGGGGATTTTAGTCTTGTTTCTATTCTTTAGAGGGTAGTTATTAATTCATAGTAGGAAAAATTAATCTTTAGTAGAATATCCATATAAATAAGACTTATAGGAGGATATTTTATGGATTTAAAAATAAGTGACTTACCTCCACAATTTGAAAATATAGCTATAGAGCTTGGAATGGACAAAGTTAAGGCTTTATTTAAAGAATTTGGGGGAACATCTGTGTACTTTCCTACTGAAAAAATGATATACAAAGAAGCTCGTGACAGAGAAATTATATCTGAGTACAATGGATTTAATCATAAAGAACTAGCGACTAAGTACAATATGTCTGAAAGTTACATAAGAGCTATTATAAACAGACATAAGAAAAGTGCCTAATACCTTTATTGACATAAGTTAATTGAGAAAGTATGATAGGTATTTAGATACTTACATTCTAGATTTTTGAAACAAAGAAGCTACACACCAGATTAATATTGGGATGTGTAGCTTTTTATATTTTATTATTTAATTCACTTATATTTGAGTTTAAAGAATTAATACCAATGCTCAAACTTTCAAGTTTACCTTCAATACGTACAAGTAAATACATAGTCACGATAGCGGGAAAGCCTAAATTAGCCACTAATTGCATTAAATCTAGTTCCAATGATATATTCCTCCAAATAATCTTTAATATTACTAAGAAAGCCCCTCAGAAGCTCAGAAGGGCATTTCTGATGTTTCATGTGTTACGCTACTACTAAATCAAACTCTGTTGTTTCAGTTTGAACTATTTTTGCATCTTTTGCACTAACTATATCTTCACCGTTAGGAGCAAAGATATTTTTCTCAATTATCAAGTCCATGACCTCTTTTATTTCTGTTTCTGTAACATCTTCTCTTGGATCTGTTACAAATAAGCTAACTTTTCTACCGCTACTAGTCATAAATGACATTAATAATTTAATTTCTATTCCATCCATTTAAATAAACCTCCTATAATTTAATTTTAAGCTAATGTTGTGTTATCTATTTTTGCTATTTCTAATACGTCATGTTGTTGAAGTGATGCTAAGGCATCTGCTACGTTGTAAACATCAAGAGCAGCTGCATCATGTTTTAAGTTTGAGTAAGTTCTTGATTTTACTATTGTTTTTCCATTATCATTTAACCCACAGTCAAATTTAACTCTTAAAGATGATGGATTTTTAGCCTCAACCACACTTGTAGCAAGTCTTTGATTTTCCATGTTATTACCTCCAATTTTTTTAATTTGATTAATTTAAGTGTATTTTGTTTTATATACAAAGTCCTAAAATATAGTTGATAAGTTTTTTTCATGATTTTATTTATGGAGAATTTATGACAATATAAAAATTGATAATAGATGCTTCGCATAAGTAAATTGTATATATGAAAATGGATTATTTTTAAACCTTCGGTTATTCAGCCCCTATATGTCCAATGCTTTCACTTCGTAAAAACTAAGGCATACAAATTGATGCTACAATATAGCTCATATTACATAGGATTTTTTGATTATGATATGAGCTATATTGTAGCTTTATTTATTTGCTTACTATTTCCTTCGTTTCAGCATTGGACATACTTCACCCACCGCGCTCTCTGCTCCCCCTCCTCCAATCCCTTTATTTTAGTAAAAGTAAGAGAAAAAGGGTTTAATTTAAGAATAGTATATGATGATAGTTGAAGTAGGAGCAAAAACCGCTCCTATCTCAACTATCTTTATTTATATATTGGGGTCAAAATCTTTAGGGTCAAGTCTGACATCACAGATTGCAGCCAAAACCGCTGCAAACTGTGATGTCAGACTAAAAAACTACTGCATCATTTATTTTTAGTTGTATTTGATTTATGAAATTTTATATAAAAAATGTTTTTTAAGCTCATATAATTTAATCAATTATTTTTATAGTTTATGAAGTGGATTATTGGTTGTAATATTTAATATTATTCTTATATTACTGTATATATACTTATTGATATTCCTAGACTCTGAGTTGATTTTTATGGAGTTTGGCTATCGCCACCGCGCTTTACGCTTCAATCTTTTGAGCAAAGAACGCTCAAAAGGATTTTCGCTACAATCGCTAACTCAAAATCACTTTTAATCGTGAGTTATGTGTCAGTTTGAAGCGTATATTTTTTAGTTAATTAGTTGATTAAAAGAAAAGATAGGCCTTTCGGCCATGCCCCTCTGACTAATCCCTAAAGCACTCACACAATTAACTACTAACATACTTCGCAAACATCATATTACATATCAAGTCTGCTACGTATCTTATCCGTTCATTTGTGTTCGTAGCTTTTTAGGGATAGCCATTCACTGCCCTAAGCCCAATGCCCTTTGTCTAGCTTTTATTGGTGCATGAATCAATAAAGATTATTAAACCTCCACGTTTTAGATAAATTCCTGTATTAGTTTTTATACTATTATTTCATATATAAATAAATTAGTTTACTTACCTGGTGTCGGTATTAAATTTCATTGATTAAAATATCGCATTGGATAAAACCGTTGCTCCGCTATCCAATGCTGGTGTATATAGCTTTTAAAGGAAATTTTATTATTTATGTATAAATTAAAGATTACTTGAAATTCACGTAAATGTGAATTTGATAAGTACTAAGTTTATTAATATTTCACGTTTTCGTGAATATGAAAATGAGTTTTTATAAGATATTTAATATATTAAATATTGAAATATACATGTTTATAGGGGGGATTGGAGTGAAAGGTAGTTTTGAAGGTTTGTATACATTTCTTGAAGTGGCTGAGATTTATGGAATAGATGATTCATGTTTAAGAAAGCAAGTTGCTCGTGATAAGTTCGTTATTGGTGAAGATGTAAAGAAGATGGGAAGAACATGGATTATAACAGAGCAGGCAATGATTAAAAGTTTTGGAGCTTTGAAGTTTGAGGAATACAAGAAGAAACAACAGAAAAAGGAGCAGGTTAAAGAGAAAAAATTAAATGGAGTTTACTCAAATAGTGGCTTAAATACTCAAAAGACTAGTAAATGCAGTGGTCAAAAGAGAAATAGATCTAGTAAGAAAGTACATAGCATGAATGAGAAGGAAGAAAAGGTAAGAGATAGTTGGGTTAATGGAGAAATTAAGGGTGTAGAGCTTAAAAGTTTTGATTTTAATACAAATGATAGTGAGCAGGTTTAAAAATGTCTGTAGGTTTTATCATATCGAATAAAAATAAATTTTACATTTTAAAGATAATATACTTATTATAATAGAGAAATACATAAATTGGGGAGGTATTTATGGGAAAGTTAGTTATTGATTTAGGACATGGAGGTCATGATCCTGGAGCTATTGGACCAAATAAAACACATGAAGCAGATGTTGTTTTAGCTATAGGGAAGGAACTTGATGAATTACTTAAAGGTTATGAGCTTGAAGTTAAGTTTACAAGGCTATCTAATGTATATTTATCATTGAGTGAAAGAGCTAAGATTGCAAATGATTTTAAAGCAGATTATTTTTTATCAATTCACATTAATTCAGCTACAGATAGCAGTGTTAGAGGTGTTGAAGTTTGGCAGTATTCTAATAAGAATGATAAGTTAAATAAATTTTCTAATGGTCTATGTGAGGATGTATCAAAGATTTTTAATGTAAGAAACAGAGGTGTTAAGCAAAGCCAAAAGCTTTCTGTACTTAAGAATACTAACATGCCTGCAGCTTTAATTGAGGTTGATTTTATTTCTAATGTTAATGCGGAAAGAGATTTAAATGTTAGTAGTAATATTAAAGCGGTAGCTTTAGCGATTAGAGATAATTTAATAGGTTTATTTGAATTAGAATCAGTTACAAGTGATGTTTTATACAAGGTTTGTATTGGAACTTATAAAGATAAAAATAATGCTATGAATCAAGTTAGATTGGCTAAAGATAAAGGATTTAAAGATGCATATATAATATAGATCTATGCTATTAAAGCTATTAAAAGCTGGATTGTACCAGCAAAACTTCATAAGTAATACGGAAAAACTCAGTTGTATCAATAGGTATATAGCTAATAGCATAAAAGAATTATTAAATATTAGAAGAGATATTAGTTAGAATAAGAAATAGTAATACAAATACATATAAAGCATTTGAAAAGATATATAAATTACCTTTAGATATAAAAGTAGAATTTATATTATTAATACTAGGAGATATAACTTCTATTTAATTAAATAAAGTAATAGATAAAATACTAAGTTAGCAATATAATAATAATGGAGGACGATTGTCCTCCATTATTATTTGGAGGTGATATTTTGGATAATAAAAAAGGTTGGAGTTCTGAAGAAAAGATACAGTATATAATGGAGCTTCAAGAAAAAGGATTATCAAGAAAAGAAATAGCAGTTGAATTTGGATATACCAGAGTAGATACTTTAGATAGATTAATGAAAAAATATGGATATAATAAGATAGATGGAAAGTTTGTATTAACTGTGGAGGACAGTTGTCCTCCGCCTGTGCAAAATGGAGGTATTTCAATTATTGAAGAAGTTTGTCCTCCAAATGGAGGACATCTGTTATCTAGCTTAGATGCACAAAATAAGCTTCTTAATATAGTTAATAATTATGATAAGCTAATGTATGTTATAGATAATTTTGATAATGTGGAGGACAATTGTCCTATAGATGTCATTGAAGTTAAAAGTGGCCTTCAAATAGATTTTGATAAATCAGAAGCAATAAAAACTACTATTCGTGTAGATAAAGATGTATGGGATAATTTCTCAAGTTTATGCAAAGATAAATATAATCATTTAAATAAACATGACATCATAAGTAAAGCATTTATAGAGTTTATGGAAAAGTATAAGTAGATATATTATAAGTGGAGGACAATTGTCCGACAGTTATAATTGTATATTTAAGGTGGTGAAAAAGTGAGGATAACAAATTATGAAGATTTAATAATGAAAAGAGCTATGGATGTATTTGCTGAGGATGGATTAAAATTCTTTGGAATAGATAAGAAAGTAAAAGAACTAGGTCCAACGGAATTAGTTGTTTTAGAAAGTAAGAACCTACATATGGATTATACTTTTTTAATGGAAGATGATACATATATACACTTTGAGTTTCAGACAACAAATAAGAATGTATCTGATTTAAGAAGATTTAGAGCATACGAGGCTTTACTTAGCCATCAGACAGGAAAAGATGTTGTTACATATGTAATCTATTCATCAAATATAATAAATGTAAATGACACTTTAGAAACAGGTATAAATAAATTTAAAGTAAATACTATATCTATGGCTAGTAAAAATGGTGATGATGTATTTAAGAATGTATCTGATAAAATAAGTAAGGGAATAAGTTTATCAAAAGATGATATAATATCATTATCATTTAGTCCAATAATGGGTGGGCAAGTAAGTAAATTAGAGAGAATATTAAATACTATAAAGTTATTAAAAGATATAGATATTACTTATAGGCACGATGTTGAATCTATAATATATGCCTTTGCAAATAAATTTTTAAGAGGAAAAGATTTAGAAAAAGTAAAGGAGGAGCTTAAAGTGACTGAATTAGGTAAGAGTTTAATAGATGAAGGTAAGAAAGAAAAAGCTATAGAGATAGCTAAGAAGGCTATTTTAAAAGGTATGGATAATGAAACTATACAAGAACTTACTGATTTATCTATAGAAGACATTGAGTTAATAAGAAAAGTTATGAATTAAAATAGATATATATTATGAATGGAGGACAATTGTCCTCCATTTGTTTTTTAAGATTAAAATAGAGGAGAATATAAATAAAATGGATGAAAAAAATATAATGGAAAAGAGACTAAACCCTTAAGTTTTTGACCCAAACATATAGATAAAGATAGATATGAGATAGACGTAAGATGGCATTAAGATAAAGAAAGGATATTTTAAATTTTAGGAACAATAAATCAAGATAATCATAATATAGAGTATAGATGTAAAAAGGATGGTGCTATTATGATAATTGAAAAATTTATGAGTGATAAAAATGGAGTTGTTACATCTGAAATAGAAAAGTCATTACTGGATGAAAATACTTATTTTATATCATTTAGTTATATAAATAGAGCTAAAAGATATTATAAAAGGGAGGTAAAGGCACAATATGAAATAGGATGTTGCAGACTAGAAGTTAATTTAAACCGAAAGCCTGAAGATAAAAGTGAAGAAGAATTTTATGAATTTATAAAAGATAATATAAAAACACTTTTTTATCAAGTTTTAAAGGCATATAAGAAAAATCCTAATGAAAAAAGGATAGAAAGAAATTATGAAATATTATTATTTGACAACATTTATGAATTAAAGAATCTAAAGAATATGAATACAATCATCCAAGATTTAGTTAAATTTAATGTTATAAGAGCAAACTGTGATGAAGAAATTAAGAGATATTTTATAGATGAGGCAATAGATGCATATTAAAAGACTAGGAGGGCATTATGAAAAACGGTATTATTAGTGGAATTGGTATGGTTGGAATATTAATTATTTTAAATACTTTTACTCCAAAGATAATAATGATTCCAATAGTAGTAGTTTTTTTAATACTATATGGAATAAGTATGGCTTATAATTATATAAATAGATTAAAAGAGTAAAACCATTAAGTAAGGGTTTTACAGATTGTAGACAAAATAGCCATTTTATATAAATTAAAAATGGCTATTTTGTCTACAATCTTAGAGCTATTATTATAGATTTTTTTTATTTTTTCTTTGAGGTAAACCTGTATTTTAAAAATTCGACAAACTTTGATAAATAAATTAGAATAGTTCATAGATTAATAAAAAAATAGTATAAGCAAGTAACTATTAATATATTGAAATTATTGGATTAAAAAGAATTTTATAATATTAAGGAGTCAAGTTTGAGCCGACAAACTTGACTTTTTTAGTTTCAATTATTTATAATGAAATCTTAATTACATATTAAATAAACTATATTTTAGAGGAAATCAAAATGAATGAGTTATTAAAAAGTATAAGAAATCTATGTTATAGCATTTTTAAATTAACGATAGCTATAGTATTTTTAAGTATTATATTTAGGCAAGTAGAATTCAATACACTAGAAAAAAGTGTATTTTTTGTAGGACTTGTATCTATGGCAATATATTTTGTGATAGGTTTAATTTTAAAATTAAAAAAATAGTAATATAAGCCACCTTAATCAAAGGTGGCTTATTAATATTCATTTGGAGGATGACATGAAAAAAAGAGCAGTAGGATACTGTAGAATATCAACGTTAATGCAAGTAGATAATACTTCACTTAAAGACCAAGAAGAAAAAATTAGAATGTATGCTAAACTTCACGATATCGTGATAGATGAAATGTTTATAGATAAAGCAGTATCAGGTAAATCTACAGATAGACCAGAGTATGATAAGATGATGGATTATGTAAAAGAAAATGATATAGATATGATTATAGTTTATAAAAATGATAGAATACACCGTAGTTTATACAATTTATTAGCTATGATTTATGAATTACAAAATTATGAAGTAGCTTTAGTAAGCGTTACAGAAATGTTTGATACATCAACTCCACAAGGAATGCTATTTTTACAGATGCTAGGGAGCTTTGCAGAGTTTGAAAGAGCTGTAATCAATGAAAGAACTAGAAATGGAAGAATAGCAAGACTTAATGAAAATAAGTGGGTAGGCGGTAAGCCCGCATTTGGATATAAAGTAAATAAACATGGTCAATTTGAAATAGATGAGGAAGAAGCTAAAATAGTTAAGGATATATTCAAATTAAGGTCCAAGGGGATTTCATTAGCTAAGATAGGTGCTAAGTATGGATTTTCTAAGCAGAAGGTAGATTATATTTTAAAAAATAAAAATTATATTGGAGTATTTGAGTATAGAGATAAAAAAGAGAAGAATGATATTACTTTAGAAATAGAGCCAATAGTATCAAAATATATGTGGAATAAAGTAAATAAAATATAATATAAAAATCAACATTTAAAGTTCAATTTGTAAAATACCATGAGTATAACTAGTTAATGTCACCATTAAGTTAATTGAAATAGCTATAGTACTTTAATTAGGATTATAATCTAAATTGATCTACATTATGAAAATAAACATACAGCAGGTGAAACATACGCTGACCACAAACTATGTTCATATGTTGAATTAACTTCAGGTTCTTGGGTTCAAGTTGGCAAATATGGATTTGTAAACTCAGGTTTCTTAAAGGGTTCAATGCCAAGTACAGTTTCAATATATGGAACATTCTAATATTGAAATAAAAAAAGAAGTTAGGGAAAGTCTAACTTCTTTTTTTATTTCAAGGAAAAAAATTAAATTTTGTTTCATAAGCTATAATTCTATCAGTACATTGTTGAGGTCTATACTATGTTAGTGATCATGAATAGCTACAAAGAGGAAAAATAGCACGTTTAAAAGAGAGATGCTTAGCTTAGTGCTGCCTAAAATAGACTATGGCTAAAATCATTTTTATATTATAACTATTAAAAAAATTAATAAAATAGGTTTACATTTTTTTTAAAAATATCTCCTTTATAGATAATAAAAACTAAAGGAGGACTAACATGAAAGCAGAAAAAAACTTAAATTCAAACCTGAGATATGACCAAATGGTTTTGGAAACTCAGCAATATCTAAATGCAATTTATGGGAACAACGAACATTGGGTAATGATAGATGAAAATGGTAAGACTGGATGGCCAACTATAAGGGGATTAATAAGAGCATTACAAATAGAGACAAATATATCAACTCCAAATGGAAATTTTGGACCAGCAACAGAGGCTGCTTGTCCAACACTTAAAAAAAATCTTAATCCAAGTGAAAAAACTAAGAGATTGAATTATATTTTACAAGGAGCTATGTGGTGTAAAGGATTCTCTCCAGGTGGATTAACTGGTACATTCGGAGATAAAACTGAGGCAGGGATTAAACAATTCCAAGAAGCAGCTGGATTATCTGGAAGTAATATTAATGGTATAGCAACTCCATTAATAATCAAAGCTTTGTTAAACATGGATGCTTTTAGATTGGTTCCTTCTGGCGATGCTAAAATAAGACAAATACAACAAGAATTGAATAGAGATTATCATAAATGGATAGGATTAAAGCCAACAGATGGTAGGTATGGAAGAGATACAAATAAAGCAATAATATATGCACTTCAAGTAGAAGGAGGGATAGATACACCTAATGGAGTTTTAGGACCTGCTACACAAGCATCTTTACCAACATTAGCACCTGGTAGTAAAAATAGTGTCTATGTAAGAATAATGCAATATAGCCTATATTGCAATAGATATGATCCAACAGGTTTTACAGGTGTATTTGGAAATAATACATTATCAGCACTTAAAAAATTCCAAGATTTTTGCTTATTAGTTCCAGATGGATACTGTGGGAAACAAACATGGATGTCTTTATTGGTATCTCATGGGGATAAGGATAGGAAAGGTGAAGCATTTGACTGCTCTACACCTATAACACAAGCAAGAGCAAATACATTAAAAGCAAATGGGTATAAATATGCAGGCAGATACATAGCTGGAGGAGAACATAAGAGAATAACAATACCAGAAATGGAGTTAATATTTAAAAATGGAATGAAATGGTTTCCTATATTCCAAAAGTCTGGAAATTCTTTAAGTTATTTTAATGCAAAACAAGGTAGTGAAGATGCTAAAGAGTGCTTATCAAATAGTATAAAGTACAGAATTCCTAGTGGTTCAACTATATACTTTGCAGTAGATTTTGATGCTATGGATGGAGATGTTACAACTAATATACTTCCATATTTTAAGGCTATAAATGATATATTTAAGTTCAACAATCCTCGTAATTATAAAATAGGTGTCTATGGTGCTAGAAATGTATGCTCAAGGGTTTCTGATGCAGGATATGCTACAACTAGTTTTGTTTGTGATATGTCTTCAGGATTTTCTGGGAATTTAGGATATCCACTTCCAGAGAATTGGGCATTTGATCAAATAAAAGAATATACAATAGGTTCAGGTGAAGGAGCTATTGCAATAGACAATAACTTATTTTCTGGTAGAGATAAATGTATTGATAAAATGAATGGATTATTAGTAACTGAGGTTTTAAATAATCTATTTAAAGTACTTGGATTTGAAACTACTAATGTAGATAAACTAGATTGGGAATATGAATTTAATACGCAAGATGAAAAAATAGTATTCCAAACAGGAGGAAAAGTAAATGTTGGTAGTGGACCGATAGTAATGAATATTGATGTTAAATCTGGTAAGGTTGACTTACCAATAATAGATAATATACTAGGAGCATTAACATGGGAACCCGTAGCCGAAGAAATAAAAAAATATTTAGAAAAATTAGGTAGTGTTATGGGGGAAGGTAGCATAGGTATAGGATACATATATGATCCTGTTGATGGCGTAGGTCTAAAAATAGAACTTTCAATTGAAGTTCTTAAAATACCTGAATTGGCAGATATAGCGGATATAGCAACGGTATTATTTGCAGGAGTAACAATATACCCTAAAGATTTTAATAAGGATTTAAGAGAATTTATAGATATAGTTAAAAACTTATCTACAACGTTAGCAACAGCAGCACTAGCAGTTTTAGTAGTGTTTTTACTAGTACAAGCAGCTGGATTATTGGCTAGTAGTGGTATAGTTGTATCAATAAGTAAGTTTATAGGCGCATTAACTACAATAATAGGTTTTGTACCAGCCAATGTTGAATCAAATGAAGAGATTATAGAAATTGTTAAAGAAGATAAAAAATAATAAAAAGGAGTAGCTTATGCTACTTCTTTTTGTTTAAACAAAGTATTATATAAATCTTCGATTAATTTATACTCATCTTCAGTTATAGAGCTTTTTAAATATCTATAATCACCTGCTTTTTCAGTTTCTACATATAAATTCAGATTTTTATCTATAAATACATTATAAGGATAAAAGTTTTTATTGGAAGCTTCAGACTCAATGTAAGCATAAAGCCAAAACTTAACATTATCATTTAAATCACTATAATTTATATCGAATTCTTCTTTTATAATTGGCGTTAATGTTTTTTCATTTAATATATTTGTTATTTTTTGGACTACTTCAGTATCTTCCTCTATAACAGTAATACTAGAATTTTCTACTTGTGATACGTTAGCAGGAGACTTTTCTCCTGTCCATTTATCAAAATCTAATATTCTATATTGTTCAGGGGGATTAATAACTTCATTAAATTGAGCTAAAGAATATTCATTTTGGTTGGTTATAGATTTTGTTAGTATTAAAAAGCTTGCTACTAACAAAGTAAAGGTAATAAATAACATTGGTATATTATATTTTTTATTCATTGCGAAAACCCTTTCATTAACTAAATATTATAAATTTTTCATTTAATAAATAAACAATATTATGGTATTTATATCATACACATAAAGGTGTATAGATGCAACTATATTTATTTATGTTTATATAAAATTCATATGACACAATATAAAATAAACTATCTATAAAAAAGTATTAAAAGAATAATAAAGATAACATATACAAATAATAAACCTTTTAAATTCCTAAATACTAAAATTATCTATAGTCATACTATTAAAATCAATTAGAACTATTATAGTTTAATGATTTACTCAAATAAATAATTAACCTTTATTAATTATGATGAATTAGTAAAAAGGAGGTGTTTTTTTGAGTACAGAATTACAGTAGCAAAATGGGCAAAATAAAGTAGCTGTGTGTGCAAATCTGCTCTCAGAGCGCCGGAATAACGGTTTAGGCGTAAAGACGTGGTGCAAAGGAAAAGGGATCTGCGAGGCGACCTACTACAAATGGCAGAAGAAGATATATGCAATGGCTCAGGCACAACAGGAAGCACGGTTTGCCGAGGTTACTCCGGTGATGGCAGCGAAGCGGGACAGCCAGATTGCCGTCAGTATCCAGGCCGGAGGGGTTGAGGTAAGCATCCATAATGGAGCAGATCCTGCCACAGCGGAAAGCGTGCTGCGCATTTTGAAGTTATGCTGAATGATTTCAAGTGCGTCTGTCCTGCATACATAGCCTGCGGTTATACAAATCTGCGCCGTGGCATTGATGGCTTGGCCGGTATTGTGCGCACACAGTTTCAGATGGATCTGTTCCAGACAGCGCTGTTTTTATTCTGCGGGAGGCGGCGAGACAGAATCAAGGCGCTGTACTGGGAGGGGGATGGCTTTCTGCTTTTATATAAGCGGCTAGAACGTGGCAGTTTCCAGTGGCCGCGGACGAAAGATGAGGTCCGGAGACTGACCCCTCAGCAGTACCGCTGGCTCATGGAAGGGCTGAAAACAGAACAGCCTAAAGCCAACAAAACCGTGACCGGACTGAGCGTGATATAATGCTCTGAAGCGGTTGAAAACACTGGCTTTTCCGCGAGTTTTATGGTATAATTTTCTTATGGAAAACGAGAAGAAACTTGCCATAAGCAACGCGGAAATGGTGAGCGTTTCACGTGCGGAATATGAATCTCAGCAGGCGCAGCTGACTGAGTTGAAGCTCCAGAACCAATGGCTTCTGGAGCAGTTGGGCCTTGCGAAAAAGCGGCAGTTCGGTTCCTCGTCTGAGAAGTTGGGGGAGGAACTGATGGACCAGCTTTTGCTGGACTTCAATGAAGCGGAAGCCTATGCGCATGGAACGAAATCTGCCACGCCGGAGCAGGTGGCAGTAAAGGCCCACGCCCGCAAGAGGCAGTCCGGCAGCGTGACGGACATTGTGCCGGAAGGTACGACCACGGAAGTGGTGGAGCACCGTCTTTCCGAGGAAGAGCGTACCTGCGATATCTGTGGCGCAGTTATGGAGGAGATTGGCAGAGAGGTGCGCCGGAGCCTGCAGATGGAACCGGCCCGATTCTGGATCCGGGAGGACGTCTACTATACATACGCCTGCAGGAACTGTGAAGAAGAGACCGGAGAAGCTAATATTCTGAAGACGCCAAAACAGCCGGCGCTCTGCCCGGGCAACTTTGCCTCAGCGGAGGCGGTGGCTCTCATCATGACACAGAAATTCGTGATGTATTCTCCGCTGTACCGTTTGGAGCAGGAATTTAACCGGGAGGGCTTGAAACTATCCCGGCAGACAATGGCCAACTGGATGCTGAACACCTCGGATACCTGGCTGCGTCCGATTTATGACGTGCTGCACCGGGATCTTTGCCGGGAGACAGTTCTGCATGGAGATGAAACGACGCTGCAGGTGTTGAAGGAGCCAGGCAGACCCTCTGCAAGCAAGTCCTATATGTGGCTGTACCGAACGGGCCAGGACGATGGACCGCCCATCGTGCCTGTATGAATACCAGCCGAGCCGCAAGGCAGCACATGCGGAAGAGTTCTTGAAGGGGTTCTCGGGCTGGCTCCACGCGGACGGATACCAGGGCTACCACAAATTGCCCGAAAACATCCGTGTCGTGGGCTGTTGGGCCCACGCACGAAGAAAATTTGATGAAGCCTTGCAGACTTTGCCCAAAGAGAAGCGAAAAGGTTCCCTGGCTGCAACTGGTGAGTGCTATTGCACCAGGCTGTTTCAACTGGAGGAGTCTTTCGCGGAGCTGACGCCAGAAGAACGATATACCAAGCGCCTGGAACAGGAAAAACCGGTTTTGGACGCTCTGTTGGCGTGGGCAAATGAGACGATCTCCAAAACGGCGCCAAAATCCGCTCTTGGAAAGGCGCTGCATTATCTGCTGGAGCAGTGGCCATACCTGGTACGCTATCTGGAAGACGGCAGACTGGAACTGAGCAAAAACCGCGCTGAGCGCAGCATAAAACCCTTTGTGATGGGTCGGAAGAACTGGCTGTTTGCCAACACGCCGGCTGGCGCTCAATCCAGCGCGGTGATCTACAGCTTGATTGAAACGGCAAAGGAGAACAAGCTTGACCCCTACCGATACCTGCTTTGGGTACTGCACACTGCGCCGGTGCTGAGCCAGACTGACAAATCTTGGGCTGAATGTCTTCTGCCGGCCAATGCCCCTCAAGAATGCCGTGTTCCTCAATCATGATTGGTCTCCACCTCGGCGCATTCGCACCAAGGTGGAGATTTTTATACGCCGGCTGATTTGACGCTTACGCACAAAAGAGTACAAGAGCCGCTGAAATCATTCAAAGATTCCAGCGGCTCTCCGCATCTGCAGCAATTAGTCAAATTCTACATATGATGGAATCTGATCTAAATATTCTGGGGGGCTGGATGTTTTCACTTGCCTAGACCAATCCCGAGGGCGGTACAAAACATAACTTTCTTGGAAAAGTTTAGAGATAAATTCATCTCTATCGATCCGCTCCCATAACAGGTCATCATACGGAGTAATCCTTTGCGTAAGATTGCGAAATAAGGAGTCATTGCTATGTTGGCTTTGGTCAGCGGACTTAGTATCCAGTAAACGTTCATTGCAGGCAATTGAAAGCAGAACATAAACCAATTGCCTGTCTTTGGAAGAATGATCATAATCAAACTTCTTTAACAGTTCTCGCAAATACTTTGTGAACACGTTTTTGTGAGACAGATAAATACCATCAGCAGTATAGACACCAAATTCGTCGGAAAGCCCTTCTATATCAATATCCTTAACTGGTATATGGACTCTAATTGTGTTAATATCATAGCAATTCCAATTATGTATGCTTGAAGAAAACTGAATATCAACTCGTCTACGTTCCTTGGAAACCACAATAGAAGATGCTTCCTTTCCAAGAAGAGCGCGTCGATGCAATATATTCTGCGGATCATAACCACAAATCACAGGTATGCTGAATGGAAAACTAATGTCTGACTCCACCGTTTGAATTAAATTTGATAATGTAGTGCTACTCTGCACCTCCCGTAGGAGCATGGCAGCTGCTGTGACCATCACACTATCCACGATGCACACAGTTTCTATTTCCTCTGCTTCTTTCACCGATACGACTTTTCGTTTGCCATCTTCCTCCATAATTATGCTCTTCAATTCATCAAACGTCTGGAAAAATGCTTTCTTACTTTGTAATTCAGCTCTGTTATGGCTGGATTCAAGTAAAGGAGTCATTAAGTATTTACATTCAGTTATTGCCAAATCTAATGAGCGGTCAGTTTGCAACACCTCCATCTGGGATTGAATGTGTTCCGAATAACAGCTATATAAAGTCCGCAAAAAACTCTCGTTGCTCTCGTTTTTTTCTATGGCAGAACGGGCAACATTTGTCAGCACAGATGAACAGTTGTGGGTGTTAGCCACAGCGATAATTGTCTCTCCGTCAAAGCCCGGTGACGAAAACTCGACACGGATTCCTTCAATGCATAGTCCCACTGGAGAAAGGGCATCAGATTTAAAAAATCGGCTGCGAAGAAAGCTCCATTCATTTAGATATTGGTTGTACTGAAGGGCATAGGCAAGAGTCACACCATTTTTACAAATCTCATCCACTCGATATTTACGGTTATCTACTATATACTGACTGGTATTTAAATATTCTGTTAATGCTTCTTTAGGCGAACGATAACCAACGGACGTGACCGCATTATCTGTCTGTAGCGTTACTTTACACTGAGGGAAAAGAACCCATTTCTGAATTGCAGACAAAATATTTTGAATATCCACATCGGGGCGAACATGGAGTACAATCGCGGTACCATGTTCGGAAATAAATGAATCAATCTCACCTTTGGGGGATTTTTTCAGCAAGTATTTTCCATTGACTTTCCGTAAAGAAATGACATTTGCTGTAGGCTCATCCGTTGAGCAGGTAGAAATATCTATATCATCTGCAATCAGGAAACAAGTCAAAATGCCGATTCCAAATCTACTTATAGCCGGAAATCGTGGGAATTGCTTTTGAAAATGCTCACTTCGGTACTTGGAAGCCCCTACCCGCAACAAGAAATTCTCAACTTCTTGAATAGTCATTCCAGTTCCATTGTCCGAGACCGTCAGCGTCCTATGATATTCTTGCCATGAGACACGTACCTCTCCGGCAAAGATATAGTCTGGCACATCCTCCTTATTTTCGATGCAGTATTGCAACTTAACAGCATCAATCCCATTTTGGATTAATTCTCTGATTACAACTGAAGAGTCATTATATAATGTATGCCCAACCAACATTTGTAAAATACTCGTCTGGTCAACAGTAAATTGTAGTTTGCGTGGTTCAAATCCCAGAGTTTCCACATCATCATCGTCAACATTATGCCATGGATACTCATAATTCTGAGTGCCTTCTTTTTTTGCCGCTACCTGAACCCAATCAAAATTTTTTACAATTTCCTCTCGCATATACATAATGTAAGCGCTCAGGCCAAAAAAAGCTTCCGCCTGATCTGGTTGATTAAAATACGCTGTAATCTCAATCGTGTCTTTGGGTAGAGATGGATCAATGGCACCTTCAGCATTTCTGGGCATCTTTGCAGTTACTGCTTTGACTGCCATCTGTTTTTGCCACTCAATAATACTTTTCGTATTGCTTGGATTTATAATACGGAATTGAACAGATGGGGTCCGTTCACAAGTTATGTGCAAAATGTCTGCTGTCCGTAGGATAATTGCCACATATTGAAGATTTACGCGTTCATCATCACTGTTTCCGTATCGGGTACAAGGATTATATTTCGCAAAATTATCCAGATCATCTAAATGGTGGCTTTCACATACCAAACCCAAATCCCGTCTGAACTTGGCATCTAAATGACCAAGAATTTCATTAATGTTGTCAATAATGCTTTTGCACTCTTCGGGCGGCTGATCATAATATATGCCCGAAACCCAACGTTTAATTCGTGTAGCATGTTGACAGCGAACGTATTCTTGATACATAAAACGCTCACCATCAGAATCCATATCTAAAATGTTATCTCGATATTCGATTCCCAAATTTCCTGCGAGAGCTTGATTCTTATATTCGACAAATGCACTGTCTTTATCTCGGCTTTCAAACTCTTCAGTTGTCACAAGCATTCCCATATCATGAAAGTAAACTGCTAAAACTAACATTAGCCAATCAGCTTTAGACATATGTTCTTTAGTGTTATCAGGGATAATCCATTCGATTATTTTAAGCATACCATCTATATGAGATATATCATGACGTGTATATTGATCAAAAAAACCATCTTGGCCAATCAGCGCAAGCATTTTTTCCACTTGATTTCGAATGTAAATCAATTTGATTCCTTGAAAAGCTCCTAAATTTTCAGCTTCTGCAGCTTTTTTCTCTGCAAAAGTGTGCAGTGCATCCTCCATGATTTTTCCTCCCAATTAAAATGTGATAATTTCGACAACTTTCATATTTATATTACATCCATTAGATGAAATTTTCAATACCTGCATCTAAAAAATGAAGATATTTTACAAGCCAGCATAATCCCACGGCTGGTATAATGGGACGGACAAGGAGGGACTGCGTATGAAAAAAGAAGTACGAACGGTGGTCTACGATGACG
>OFGN01000887.1_pt1 | contig 27140 bp, 34 predicted proteins | sample 1521821 | NCBI WGS metagenome assembly OFGN01 (sample SAMEA3504094, study PRJEB24116) | mouse gut metagenome | biome: mouse gut; feature: mouse-associated habitat; material: faeces | place: Denmark | collected 2011
CGCGCTTCCGTTAATAGAGCATTTTCTTGAGGGCCGCCGCCGACTGCGCCACGGCCGCCCGTGCGGGCGTGGTTTCGGCAAGGCCATTGAGCATCATGAAGTCGTGATGCGTCCCGTTATAGCGCACGCAGGCCACGCGCACCCCGGCGTCGCTGAGCTTACGGGCATAGGCTTCGCCCTCGTCGCGCAGGACATCGTTTTCCGCCGTGATGATCAGGGCGGGAGGCAGATCGCGCAACTGCTCCATCGTGGCCCGCAGGGGCGAGGCCGTGATCTCGCCGCGCCGCGTTTCGTCAGGCGCGTAGGCATCCCAGAACCATTGCATGGCCCGCCGCGTCAGCCACGGCCCGTCCGCGAAGGCATGGTAGGACTCGGTGTCGAAACCGGCGTCGGTGACGGGATAAAGCAAAAGCTGGAAGGCGATCCGCGGGCCTTTCCGCTCCTTGGCGAGAAGGGTCATGACCGTGGCCATGTTGCCCCCCACGCTGTCCCCGGCCACGGCCACGCGGGAGGCGTCGATCCCGTAGTCATCCGCCCTTTCGAGCACGTGGAGCATCACCGCATAGGCCTGCTCCAACGGGACGGGATACTGCGCTTCCGGCGACGGCGTGTAGTTGGGGTAGACTATGGCAGCGTGCGCGCCCTGTGCCAGCTCGCGGCCCAGCCGGTCGTGGGTGTTCTTGTCGCCCAGTATCCACCCTCCGCCGTGAAAATAAAAGATGACCGGCAGCCTGCCTTCGGCCTTCATGGGGCGCACAAAACGGGTGGATACGGTTCCCGTGGGGCCCACAGGAAGGTCTTCGTCACGTATATCGGCATCCAGCTTCCTGACCGGCTTTGCCTGCGCGTCCACCAACACCTTGCGGGCGGCTTCCGGCGAAAGCGTGTACAGGGGCGGATTGTTCTCCGCCGCGAGCGCGTCCACAAAGGCTTTGGTGGACCGCGTCAGATGCGGAGCCTGAGAAGAGGGGGTGGCCATGAAACCTCCTTAATTGTTGCATGACCCGGCCTGGCCGGGAAGAATGTAAGTACTAAAGGTCATATCCTTCAATATATTACAGTCAACCTAGAATCCCCCGGGCTAGACGGCAATGAGAAAAACGGCAAGGGCGGCAGAGCTGGAAAAGCGCTTCCCTGATGCCCCGGCCTCTACGGCCTTTTTCTCATGGATGGCGGTTCTCCCCACCGCCTTGGCAGATGCCTTGTCTTTCGGATGGCCGGGCAAAGGGCAACAGACCGGAAGGCGATACCCCCTCGCCCAAAACAGCGACGAGCTTTGTCCTCCGCGCGTTCATCGACGTACGGAAAACAGAAGCCCTCTCCTTCGCTACGCGGCCATCGGCATAGGGGCAGGACATTCAAGGACGCGACTCTTTGTCGCCTACGCGATCATCGGTCAAATCCGGCTCTCCCCCACATGAAAAGGGCGGGTAAGAAGGAGTCGATCCTTTTCCATGCGGGGAAGAGGGCCAGTTCCTCTCCTATCGGCCTTCTTCTTTTTTCAGCTTCCCGGTCCATTCATGCTGTGCGGCAACCGTCTCTGGGCCCCTCCTCTCCCGAAACGGCCAAAAGCGGCCTTTCCCAGAGTCAGGGAAGGGCCGCTTTCCGCAGCATCAGACCGGGCCCTCTCTTTTCGGGAAAAGCAGGCCCCATTTTTCCGGCGGCATGGCAAAGCGCAAGCGGTCCCCATTCGTTACAGCGCCGTCCCCCCCTCGGACGCTTCCGACGGCGGCGCGGCCAAGTCCCCGAGAGAGAAGACACCCTTTCCGATGGCGGGCCCGGTATGTCGGGAAAAACGCCTCTCTCCGCTATTCGGGCTTGGCGTTCTGCTGGGGAAGATAGATGGAGAATGTGCCCTTGCCTTTGTGCTTGGAGTCGTACAAGGCGATGTCGGCATGTTGCAAGGCCTTGTCGAGGCTATCGCATTCCAAAGGATAGAACGCTACGCCTATGCTGGCCCCATAGAAAAACGACCTTTCCCCGTCGCTGACGCTTCCGCGCTGCAGGGCGAGCAGTTCGCGGGCCAAATCCGAGGCTTCCCCCAGCGTGTCCAGGGGAAGAATCAACACAAATTCGTCCCCACCGTAGCGGCAGCACAGCCCGGAATGGCGCCGGGCAAAGGTGGCGAGCAGGGAGGCGAAGGTTTTGATCGCCTCGTCCCCGTATTTGTGACCAAGCTGATCGTTGATGATCTTGAGGTTATCCATGTCGATGAAGAAAAAGCCGAACGTCTGGTCGGGGCTGGCCGCGATCAGCTCCTGCGCCTTCTGGCGGAAGAGCGTACGAGTAGGCAGGCCGGTGAGCGCGTCCGAAAGCCCTTCCCGGGACAAATGGAGAATGCCCAAAAAATCCTCGGTCGTGATGTGACCGGTAGTGCCAAGGCTGCGCCCTAATGCGTCCATCTGCTGCAAGAGCGCGTCCATCGGCTTGATTTCTTTGGAGACGATTTTTTGCGCATAGCGGTAAAGAGCCGTGAAGACCAAGACGTAAAAAGCCGTCTGAAGCAAAAGGCCCATGAGCACGTAACGAACGGCATGGACAATGCGGATGCGGTGGATCAGCATCCAGTCGGTGTCGTCGATGGGAGTAAAGGCGGTGAAGTACAACGTATCTTCAAAAAGGCTCAAATATTCGCCGGAGCGTTTGGCCTTGATATCCTGAAGGAATTTCTCTTGGGAGCTTCCGTAGAGGAACCTTTCCGAAGCAACCAGTCCTTCAATAGGCAGAAGGAGCTTGTTCTTGTCGGGGTGCGCCATGATGGACCGCGTGCTGTCGAGCAGCAGGGCATACCCCTCTCCCCTTCCGTGCCGCTTGTCCGTGTTGATGAGCCTGCTGAGATGCTCCAGCGGCGTGGAGACGAAACAGATGCTGACGGTCTTTCCGTCTTTCTTGACGGGCATGAACTGCGTGTAAATCATGTCGCCGGTAGCCCCGGCCGGGAAAGGATCGGATATTTCCCGTTCTCCCGTCGAAAGGATGCGGGGGATGTAGTCGCGGGCCACCTTGCCTATCTTCGGACGCAAGGTGCTGGAAATGGTCCCATCGGGATCAACCACGCCGATCATCCAGAAATCGAAAGCCGACGCATAGGCTTTCAACGACATGGCCCGCTCCATCACGGAAAGGGAAAGGTCTTGAAGTTCCGGCTGGGCGCTAAAACCTTCGAGCAGCCTGTAGGTCATGTTGATGCGGCTTGAAAGGTCCCGCTTATGATAATCCGTTGATTCCTTAGTATGATTTTCTACCAGTATATAGGCGGAAAACGCGATGCTGACCAGGCTGATCACAAGGAAAGCCGTGAAAACGACCCACAGATGCCGAAAAAAGAGGGTGGAAAACCTTTTCATACTGTTCATAACGATCCGCCTTGAGCCTAGCCAACAGCTATAGAAGGAGAGCATAGCGGAGAGGATGGAAAAATTCAATCGAAAAGGGATTTTCTCTCCACCCTGAGGAAAAAGTAAGACGGGATTGCGTGGTTTTTCCCTCCCAGCTGCAGGGCAGGCGCTGCGGCCTCCGCAGCTTCGATCCGCGCTCCCACGCCTGCTTTTCCCGCGCCGCAGCCGTAGCCGCCCCTTTTAGGAAGGATACGCTTTTTTCGCCCGCCCCCTTCTGGAATGCGTGTCCCCCTTTCTGTACGCCTCTTACCCTTTCCAATGGCCGCCCCGTGATCCGCTTTTGCGGCGAAAAAGCCGCTCCCGCGCAAGCCACGGGAAGGTTCCATCTCCACTTATGTAATACAAGGGGTCGGGATGGTACCGCAAGGCGCGGGAGTGCTGAAAGTGGTCCACAGGCTCACGGAAAGCACAAGTATACTCGGAAAAAGACGTCTGCCTTCAATCCTGTTCTACGCCACCCCCGGCGGTAGGTTACACTCCACAACTTTTGTACGGTCACAAAGAGCACACAAGAAGAGAGCTGATAAGAATTTATCGGCCCATCGTTCTCTTCTCATGATTATGAAAATACAGTGCCGAGCAGATAATGTGCTCCAGATAGGTAAGGACTTGATATCAGAAAGCGTCTCCAGTGGCTTGCTTTTATATAATGAAAGCCTGATAGCATGCTCCCACAGTGACGCCTTGAGTCCACGACACCACACCTTTCCCTTCAATAGTACGTTGAGCTGAAACAACTTCAACGTAGGGGAAGGTGTTCTGTATCTATCTCCTTGTCTGCACTCATGGAATGGATAATTTTTGTTGCAGCGGCTTTGCTTCCGCAACAGGATAAAGCCCACAAGAAAAGGCCCTACAGCTTTTACTGTAGGGCCTTGTACTTTCTGGCTCCCCGGGACGGACTTGAACCGCCAACCTAGTGATTAACAGTCGCTTCCAAAATGCGGCTCTTTTTTTATCACAGATCTGCACAGATCGTCATTTTTATATTTATCTTGCATAGATAAAGTATTTTTGTTTTTTACTGGTCAACTCATGAATCCACCCGGTTTCCCCCTTAATCCCCCACTCCATCACGGATGGAATGGGGACAAAATGGGGACAAGTTCGGGATCAACGTTTGGAGAATCACCATGTCGCAAAAATGGAAAACTCTTGAGGAAGGCATCAGGGTCCGCTACCATGCGACTCGCAAACACGGCATTAAGCCCGATACCTATTTTACCCTGCGCATCCAGATCAACGGCAAGCGTACGGAAGAAAGTCTTGGCTGGGCCAGCGAAGGCATGACGCTTGCCAAAGCACGTCTCGAACTTGCCCGCCTGAAAGAGGCTGCGCGTTCGGGCACAGGCCCCACCACACTGCGGGAACGAAAGGCCGTAACCGAGGCAGAAACCGTAGCACGTCAGGTCGGACTCATGACTATTGGCGAGTTCTGGGATCGCCATTACTACCCTGAGGCACTGCGCACAAAAAAATCCGCAAAAAGTGAAGAGAAGCTCTTCCGAAACTGGATTCGTCCCCAGATTGGAAATCTTCCGCTTAATGCACTGAAAAAAAGCCATATCGATGCCGTAGTGGGTTCGATTCTCCAGGCGGGACTTGCTCCACGGACAGCGCAGTATGCCGTGGCGGTCATCTCTCTCCTCTGGAATACGGCTTTTGCTCAAGAATTTGTTACAGGCGAAAACCCTGCACGAAGGGTGCGTAGGCCCAAGATTGACAACCGACGACTTCGTTTCCTCTCCAAAGACGAAGCCGATGCGTTGCTTGTCGAGATAAAAACCGTTTCTCTGAATCTCCATGACGAATGCCTGTTGGCCCTCTACTGCGGGCTTCGGGCTGGGGAGATTCACAACCTTATGTGGGGGGACATCGATTTTGGAAATGGCCAAATCCTGATTCGCGATCCCAAAAACGGTCAAAACCGCTTTGCCTTTCTGACAGAGCCAGTCAAAGCGATGCTTGAACGGCGTTTCACGAGGCAGGACAAGGAAAGCCTCCTCTTCCCGACTGCAACAGGGAAGAAACGCGCTCAGGTCTCCCGTGCCTTCGGGGACTGTGTGGAAAAACTCGGCCTCAACGCCGGGGTGAATGATCCGCGCCAAAAAGTGGTCTTTCATACGCTCCGGCACACTTTTGCGAGCTGGCTTGTCCAGAAGGGCGTTCCTCTCCATACGGTTGCAGAGCTGATGGGACACCGTTCCATCGCGATGACACAACGGTATGCGCACTTGTCGCCAGAATCCTTGAGAAATGCCGTCAACTTGCTTCAGGGCGCTTGACACCTTGGAAAAAGGACTTAACCTGAAAAAACCATAAACCTTTTAAATTTAGTACGCGTTATTATAGCAACCATCTTTCCGCGGACAGGGTTTGTGTCTTTGCCTCCGTCCGTTTTCTCTCCAAAGAGACACAGCGGATCAACATCCTCTGAACAGGTCAGCGGCATTTTGATTCGTAACTTTTAGACATTATAAGGTGTTACAGGGTATTTTTATGTCAGATACGATTACGATTATGAGGATACCATGGCATTCTTCAACTACCTCCGCGAAACACTTCCTCCCTTCTTCCCGGCAACCAAGCTCGACAAGCTGACCTGCGGCATTCTGCACTGGCGCACCGTCCAGAATAATCGCCGCAAGTTTCCCGAAGTCTGCTTTTCCCAAATCAGCCCCAGGAAAATAGTCATTTGTCGTGACTATTTCCTTGAGCATGTCGCCTCTCATCCTGAAATCTTCTCGAAAAAATAGAGGATAGTTCCTCCAACGTGATAACGCTGGGGGTCTTCTGTCGTGCTCAATTTTAGGGTGCTGTCCGCATAAACTGTGGGCAGCATCCTATCCTCATAGACTATTCACCAAGGAATGTACTATGTATTCACCATTACCTCATGACACTATTCTTTATAATATTTTTTATACCATGAATCATCGACATCTTTTTGAGGATGAAAATTGGATGAAGCAATTCAAGAACAGGAGTGTACAGGCATTAGTATGCCCAAATATGGAAGAATACTTTTCTTTCAAAAACAATCTGAAACTTTCACTCAACAGTTTTTCATCAAAATTCATGCAACATATTGGACTATCCAATATTAAAAATATATACGGAATTGAATTTCCTATCAACATAAAGCTGTTTACGGGACTGACTGAATGGGAAGCCCAGCGGCAGTTTATGGAAAAAAGAAATGAAAAATTGATTAAGTTTATTTACAACAATGATTTTTGTATACGGTGTAATTACACTCGAAATGGTATCGAGTGGACAGATAAATACGGGAATTATGGCAATTCATTGGTGCAATTGGCACAACTGATTCTTGTTAATCAGTCTCGACTCGACACCCTTGCCACTCTTGCCAATATTGTTCATCTCAATATTGGTAATTTCTACCACTTTACTTCGCAATCTTATCCTACAGACTCTGATGTATCTTCTTGGCATAACATTCCAGAAGTGATTCCTTTCCATGACGACAAAATTCCCGTAGCGACTTGTGCAGATCGGGTTCCGGTCAGGGGGTATTCGGGACAAGTTATTGGAGGCTTTGTCCAATACCGTGCTGGAGAGCATCTACTTTGCCTTCCTGCAACCCCTGTCGATGGCTTTTTGTCGATCGGCAAATGTAAGCCGACAGCTTTTTTCCTGAATCAGGATGAAATAGATCGAAATCAGAGTGCTACTGTCATTTTTTGTGCGGATATCCGTACTGCTATCGCGCTGGATAAGGCATTGAAAGAATGCCGGCGGAACACAGGAGATTTTGTCGTCACTGGACATCTGGGGACAGATCTGTCCATTTTGCCGTGGAATTATCTGTACGCTCATCCTGTTGTATTCGTACCTGCTCCCAGTACGGCAAGCTTCGCGTCTGTAAAAGCCTACAGGGAGTATATATCGGGGGCATCTAAAGAACGTTTCTCTGTTGCCAGCAATCTCCTCCTTCACACTGCTCCGTCCTGTGACCTCCAGAGTGTGGCAGATGAGTTGGATAATGTTTCAGAAGCCAAATTACTCCGTACGGCAGTCTATATCAACGACATTGAGCGGCCTTCTATTTTTTTGCGGAATTTAGCCAATAACGCCCGTGGATATGAGGAATTTGTCCAGTGGGGTAAGAACGCTGGCATTTTTGCCGTACCAAAGCAGGAACTCTCCTTACCTCCAAAAACAACCGCTGCCATCACGTTCTTCGATCCTGATACGGTCGAGGAGAACTCTCAGCCGACGAAACTTGCCGATGTTACCGCAGAACATATCTTTAGCGGAATCACGATGCTTCATGGTCCCAAAAATGTGGGAAAAAGTCATGTTGTGCTTAGTGCGATTAATAGTTTAATCACGGATAATCCCCTTTGGGGTATATTTCCTGTAAATAGTGTATCTACAAAAACTCTGCTCGTTGATAGCGAAACCACGCCAAAGAATTTCAAGGAGCGTCTTGAAAAATATGAATTGAAGAAAGAAGACTGCAATTTCTTTTCCATCTGCAAACTCGCATCAGATCAAGATGTGAATCTTATGGATGAAATGTTCCAAGATACTCTTTTGAAGACAGCAAAAGAAAAAGGCATCACAACGATCTTTTTTGACAACCTTACATCACTTATCCCGGATGGCCGTATTTATAACGTAAGTTCCGTAAGTGGTATTTTCCGATATCTGGAAGAAATGCAGAAATGTAACATCGTGCCTATACTCGTCCATCATAGTCATGATTGTCCAGACAACGTTCCCGAAAAGACAACCATGCGTGGAACCAGTGAGTTCTCCATTCGTGCCCATACTGAGATCGTCATTACCTCACCTGAAAATAAAGGTGAAAACTCCCTACCCAGTTCGATTTTTGATACTGTGAACCAAGGCGATTTCATAGTGGGAATTCATTTCAAGGTGTGCAAGGCTGCACGCATTTTGGAAGGGAAAACTTTTTGGCTACAGATGCCTCTCAGTGCGACAGGATTCGAACTCACTGGGATAATCGATCGGGACGGCAAAGAACTCCCTTTGAGCTTGCTTGCGGGTGGGGACCTTGCGGGGAGCGTTGTTCCTTCTATGGAAACAGCAGATAAACTTTCTGATGAGGAAAACCGAGTACTTCAAGAAGCGGGCAGCCAAGGTAAACTGCGAAATGCCGAGGTCCAAAACCTCTTGAAGTGCAGTGATTCAAAGGCTGGGAAAATTCTCGCTGGACTCGTGGATAAAGGGCTGTTGAAAAAACAAGGAGAAGGCCGAGGCTGTCATTACGTCAAGGCGTAGCTCCCTCTATGCTATTTTCAAAATGAAAGGCGTTTTTCCCTGTGGGAGAACGCCTTCTTTTGCGCCTTCTCAATCATTTTTTGCGCCTCTCAAATTCCTTCAAAACGCCTCAAAAAAGCCGTAAAACGGGATTTTGGCAAGGTGTACTATAATAATTTCAACTAGTTAAACTAGTCTGCTCAGGATGCCTTTTAAAATTTTGACGTAGTTCTATGTACGCTTTGAATATCCTTATCTGCAGCGTTGGATGCCTGAATATTGTGATGCCAGCATCAGAAGAAAAGCTTTCCAGATGATGAAGCTGCTTTTTAGCTTCATGTAGGCACCTTTCTAGAAATAGAAAACTAGTGGGGTGAGCAGATAGAATCTGGCAGTTGTGTCGCTTGGCTACGAATACCGCTACATAATACTCGAAAACTGTGAGACAGGTTACTCCCATCCAGCTTCAAATAGGGTGCTATAGCCCGCGATCCCGCCAGTTTGCGATACTTTCCGCCGGTTATTTTTTTGAGTTCTTCAGCTGCATTGGCTACATTGTCCGGTGTGCGGTATGGTTTTTTGTTTTGTTTTTTCATCACGGCTGGCATTTCCAGCGCATCAGCCACAGCCGCCAAATCTCCAAGAAAAAAGCTCTCAAGTTCATGACAGGCAATACGCACGAGGCAGGACTCGGCCTTGCCGCTCTGTTGCGTAAGCTCAAGCAGTCGCTGCTTTATGAGGGTACAGTCGCCGGAATCCTTGTCACGCAGGACAATAAAGCGAGAGTCCGGTTCGCGCCATAAACGGATTTTTCTGACCATTTGCTGTTCTAAATCCTGTTTTCCCTCAAAGGTAATATACTGCACGGGAGTATCGGGTAACATTCTTGGCAGAATACCTTGCAGCATATTTTTGGCAGATTCCTCTTCCAGCAGAAAGACCAGTTTGCTCATTGCGGATCCGCCTTACCAAAAAGCCCTTGCTTCCACAGATAGCCCATCTTGTCGCCATCACTCATGTAGTCCACTATCTGCTCGTCATTTTGTGCACGGCATACTCGACTGAAACCATTTTCTCCCTTTTCCAGCCAAAACACTTCTTCAACTTCCGTGGCATTGAGGAAATCCGGAGAATGGGTGGATACCATCACCTGCCCCCCTCTTGCGGCATAATCGCGAAATTCTTCAGCCAGCCCCGGCAACAGCCGAGGATAGAGCTGATTTTCCGGTTCCTCCACACAAAGGAATGGGTGTGGTTTCGGATCATGCAACAGGACCAGATAGGCAAACATCTTCAGAGTGCCATCCGAAACGAAGCGATCGATGAAGGGGTCTTTGAAAATACCGTTGCCAAATTGCAGGACAAGACGTCCATCCACCGTGTCTTGTGTGGTGATTTCACTCACACCGGGAACACTGTCTCGCATGGCATCCAGTATTTTTTGATAGGTAGCCGGATGGTTCTCAAAAAGATTGCGTGCCACCTGTTGCAGATTGTCTCCACTGGCGGACAGATGTTCATATTCCCCAATGGCTTCCTTTGCTCCCCGTGCCGCGCTGATATGAAAATCCGAAACATGCCAACTTTCTATCGTCTGGCGCAAGGCATTGGCAGCCTTGAATTTCTGGAACTGCCCCAATCCCTTGATGGCGAGAATATCAGCCGATCCCAAGTCCTGCTGTTCGCGATTCAGTTCTTCGTCAGTTTTATCGAAGTCTTCCTCGTTAGTAACCGCTGAGCCAACCCCCTTACTGAACTCCAAAAAATGAAAAGGTGAACCGTAGGCCCCTCGCTTATAGCGAAGAAATTCACGTTCGATCACGGGGTGTTTATCGCGTAGGGCTATTTCTACATGATAGGTGACAAGACGCTCCTTGTTCGTGATGGGAATGCGGTACTGAATTTCGATTTCTATGCTTTCCTGTGCATGTCCACGCGAAACGACTTCTTGGAATCCGCCACGGACTTGCAGTGCACGGGCCACGTTATAGGTCAGGCAGTCCTTCAAGAAGCCGAACACATCAAAAAGCGTAGATTTTCCGCTCCCGTTAGCTCCCACAACGACGCAGAACGACGGCAAATCCTCAATGGTGACATTCTGAAAAATCTTGAAGTTTTTCAGGTGGATTTTTTCTATTTTCATGTGAGGTTCCTTGTCTGGAGTACATCCTATATGCTACAGGGAGTGGGCTTCCGTACTGATGTATTCGCTCCCCAAAATTGGTGAAGTCCTGAATCCTGCGTTCGCACTCGATATTCCCTTAAAAAAGCAAAGGCTGATGCAACCTCTCTAGAAATATACGCGAAATGGGTTGTGCTGCCAATATGGTGTATTGGGCAAATAGTTGAGAAAAAGGGTATCCGATGGTATTCGGATACCCTTCTGTCGGACTAGCGTGTCTTTGTAAGGAGTTCTTTGATGAGGCTATCAGCCTCCCATCCCTTGAGGTCTTGTAGGCGTTTGCCAAAGCGGGAAGCAGCAAGCTCCTCTGGATTTTTCCCCCGTTCCTGAGCCTTGTTGCGAATCAGGGCCAGTTGGTTACGGCTGGCAGGCTTGTCCCCTCCTCCCTTGAATTTGCTCTTATCGTCCTGAGTGGCATTTTGAGAGATGTTTTGATGGTTTTGGATATAAGGTTTAGCTTTTTGCTTGACAGTATTTATAACCCTATTTTTGGCGATTTCAAGAGTATCTTCATTTTCAAAAGGAGAACGAGGCGATACGGAACAAACATCACTTATAATTCTTCCATCTGGCATGACCATACTTGCAGATACAATTGCAGTCCTTCCATTTTTATCATTGGGAAGCTGAAGTACATGAACGGAAATTATCTCCAAAGTATTCATAGGAAATTTATCCTGTAAAAGAGTTATAAAAATACATCTTCTAGTTCAAATCAAAACATTCTGAATGATGTTGAATCAGGCATATAATAAATATTATTTTCTTTTTTTACATGATGATCATTACGCTTCATTTTACCTTGTAGCCATTGAATAAAGGAGTCTCTTTCATATCCAATTTTCTTGCCGATCCTGACTTTCACAGAAGGACCAATACCAAGCGCATCCGCATTTGACATGCTCTTAGCAGAAAAGATTCTTCCAATCTTTTCAGAAGCAAATTCTCTTGTAAAAACAGGAGGCAGTTCCTTACGCAATTGATCAAAGAATATTTCATCTCCAAACATGAGTTTTCTCCTTTTTTAGCATCTAGGAAGTCTTGAATATCCGTATCTCCATGCATGTCTATCAAGACCATCTTTGCTGAATGTTTTGGCAAGATAGCTTCCAGAACGAAACGCTACATCTCTTTTTGTGGAGAAGTCTTCTTTATTTTTATCTATGACAATTCCATTGTCATATTCAGGTTCTCTTCTTTTATTCAAACAATAATGAACAAGTCCTTCTTCATTTGTTTTTAAAGTGTTTTTCCAGAGTTTATTTGCTATATCGAATACAGTAAATCTATTCTTTATGGCATTTGCATTGATCCAAAGAAGAAAATGGTAATGAGGAAAAGAAGAGTCATGAATCTCTCTGACCCAAAGATAGAGAGGAGCAACTCTATGAGTTGCTATGACCATTCGTTTTAACCTTCGTGAAAGGTTATAACTGAAATCAGATATGTGTTCAGGAGAAGAAAGAATAGAACCATCAGATGGGTAATGAAGATCAAAACGAACTTGCATGACTTTGCTATGATTTGCTAAAGCAAATTCCATGAGTTCTTTTTGCTTGTTTAAAATGTCAATGAACTTGACTTCTGTTTCATCTCTTGAAGGAAGGATTTGCAATCCATCAAAGATGTCTTCAAATGTAACCTCTTTTATCATGAAAACTCCTTTTTGATTGTTCATATTTTCATGATGATATGTTAAAAATAAAATTTGTTATCTAACTCAATTTATTGTTTCATATAAAAGTTTAAAGTTTTTGATTATAATTCATTATTCTTTTTGTCTTATTTATTTGAGTTGTTTTTTGTTATTTTATATTTTTAGTAATACAATCAGACCTAGACAATAGTTATAGCAATTATACCTATTAACTGTGCAGTCATATTATGACTCGTCATGTTGAATCGGGTATATTATGTGATTAAAAATATGGCGGATTTATTTAAAAGATATCTCTCTTTTCAGAGAGAAAAATATTTTTTAGTGAGTTACATGAAAAGGAATTTTTGAATATTGGAAACAAACTCATCGACATTGACAACTTGAATATTGACTTGATCGACAGCATCAACCCGTTTCAGGGCGCGTATGAAATCCTCTCCAAGTCGGTCAATGCAGCCATGCTCAAGACCATTCAAGATCAGGTAGCCACAATCAGAAGCACTGTGACAGATGAAGAAGCCGTTTTGTTGTGGGAAAATGTGAAGGCCTTCAAACGTGAATACAGCGTTACTCCGTCCCTGAACGCCAATGATGCCTATGAAAGGCGTTTGGCTGAGGTGCTGGCCTATGTCAGAAACAAGAAAGCCCAGCAGATGCAGTCGCAAGCCCAGTAAATGGTATCTGCATGAAATTACGATCCGAAAAAACAGATGGAGCAAGAGCGTTGATGACACCCTCCATGAAGAGGGCGAACTGGGACTTCTTGACGGCATAGCCAGTAAACCGAAAACGGCACAGAAAGAGGATTCGGCAATCACGGTCTTTCTGAATCTCGTTGATTTTTATAAGAGAAACCACCGCGAGCCAGACCAGAGCAACCCTGATGAAAAAACGCTCTACTGGCAGCTCATGGGATATAGGACACGGCCTGAACTCAGAGCCAGGGTCATCCACCTTGACTCTGTCGGGTTACTGAAGTCTTCCGTTGCAGCAAAAATCCCGGAACCTGAAAAAGAAGAAGCCTATACTGAAAGCAACGTCAAATCCCTGTCAGACATTTTTGACGATGACGATCTTGATCTGCTGGATGACATTGACACGTCCATCTATGCCGTAAAGCATGTATCCCAGAAGAAGGACAAGGAACTGCCTGACGAAATCGCCTCACGCAAGCCCTGTGAGGACTTTTTCCGCTACGAAAAATTCTTTCAGGATATCCACAAGGTATTGCCAACCAAAATGGTGATGAAGGAGGGGATTGTACAGGAATCTAATGTGAAAGTCGTGCATGTCTTTATCCTCAATGGCCTGCTTTGTCTCGTGGACAACATCATCAAGGAAGATATGAACACTGCTGTTGTAGTGTACCAGCACATCATAGATGGAACCATCACGCAGTACAGAATGGACAATACGAGTGAGAAGATCGTAAAAAAGTGACATCCTCCCCCGCCTGAAGTCGGGAGAGGATGTCAAATCTCTAATCTTTTTCAATGTGCTATTTTCTAGCTAGGATATTATTTTTATCTTATCTGATAATATTTTATATTCTTAGGCTAAATCATCTCCCAAATCTTTCCTAGCTCTCGTGAGATATACCAGTAGGCTTTGAAGATATTCAATACGATCTTCTTGAAGATTAGCACGGTTTTCAAGTTCTTTTAGTATACGATTATGTTTTTTTATTACCTCTTCATATAGATACTGTTTTGCCTGTATAAGCTGCTTATGCCTTCGGCTAGAAAATATTCCGTATCCAATGGTAGCTAAAATTGCTATTGGAGCGGCGAGTACACCAATTCCCGCTACCATCCCTCCTCCTACGAGAGCTCCAGCAGTTGCAAGACCTGAAGTAATTCCGGCCGCACTTAATCCTGCTGTACCCAATGCCCAAAGAGCTCCAAAACTTGCAGCAGCTCCAGCACTTGCTCCAAGTCCGGCACCAAGAATTTCAGGTATAGAGCTAGTCTCTATAGTTCTAGTTGGATCATTAATTGCAGCACCTGCTTCTGCAACTATGGTTGCAACAGGTTTAAGGGATTCAATATTTTCAAATTTTTTACTCATACAAAAATCTCCAATAATTTATCTTATTACTTAGAATGCGATAGGTAATTTAATTTTTAATTTTTAAAAAAGATATCAATATATAATATATTAATATAAAGTATTATTTAGGTCTATAAATAACTAAAACATTTCCTGATAAACGTTCCTTGCAAACTAAATAATCAGGATTCCAAGTGGCTAAATTATGTATTGCAATAGGAATGGCACCAATACCTGTAAATCCAAGTATAGACCTGAAACTTGTATAGTTTCTTACTTTTAATCCATATTCTTCGATCTTCTTTTCAATTTTTTCTGCCCAATATCCTGTTTCTTGAAGATCAGTAATTTTGAAACTTTTTCGATTGGAAATAAAATCATCTAATTGATTCTCTGTTGGTTCTCCATATATAGTTGGCAGATTTGCAGGGAGAAATTTAATCTCGCCATCTTCATTACTAAATATTTCTTTATCAAAAAAATGTATTTTCATATAACTACCTTATATTCATTATAGAATGGTTTTTCTTACTGTTTACTCCAAGGCTCACAGCATGATAGCAAGTTTGGTCAAAAATAATTTTTTCATATTTCACAGGGTGAAACGATATCTGGATTCCAAACTTCATGCTGTTTGTGACATGACAGACGGTCTGTTCTGCTTTCGTTTAGAATAAGTGAGGTATTATCTATATTTTTTGATTATGTATCTGCCTCAAACAGGCAATCATAATTGTTGAAGGTATAGTCACCCTGTATGCAGGTCCAGCTATATCTAATATGGTCCATGCACCTGTAATACATAATCCTATTGGTCCTGCAAAAATAGATAAAAGTCTACTTGCAAATACATTTGTTACAGTCATTGATCCATATCCAATTATGGAATCAAAAGTTATAATAGCAAATTGTCTGTATAGAAATAGATTATTACGCAGTGAAAGTTGAAGTGCTATCACGAGAGCTTCGTGAGTATATTGACTAATACTTAATTCTAATAGGTTAGATATTTCTTTAATCTGTTCTATAGGCATTTTATTTATTGATTCTACCAATATCTTTTGTAGCAAGAATCTTTCAATGTCTTCAGTTTTCGATTTTTTATTATAGTTAACTTTCATTTTATCACACACATCGCAAAGAATCTCTTTATATGTGACCCCATTACCTTTTCTAAAAAGTGAAACAATAGAATTGGCACCAAATCTTTGATACTCTTCCGCTATCAAATCCCAATAGGCGGAATGATTCGGTGTATTTTTTATATAACGAACATCAGAGGTTATTTGTTCTGTAAATCTTTTCTTATTATCCTTATCGAACATCAATAAGTCCAGTAATGGCTCTAGCTCTTCATTGGAAAGCTCACTAAGAAAATTTAAATCTTCATCATTTCTATAGCTCATCTCCATTATCCTTTTTAAAAATAAGTTGATGTTCATAATCTACTGATATTTAAATAAAATTCAATTTACATTTTTTTGATTATGTATCTGTCTCAAGCAGGCAATCATAACAGTTGCAGGTATAACGACTCTATACGCAGGACCAGCTATATCTAATATTGTCCATACACTTGAGAGGCATAAACTTATTGGACCAGCGAATAGTAAAAGTCTGCTTGCAAATGTATTTGTCGCAACAATTACTCCGCCACGCGATAATATTTTTCCGATTATAGAGTCAAAAATTATGATTGCAAAACTTTGAAATATAAGTACACTGTTATTTATAGCACGATTAAGTGCTAGAATAGCTGTTTCACGAGTATATTGAACAAGATTCAATTCTAATGTATCAGATATTTCTTTAATCTGATCTGTAGACATTTTATTTATTGATTCTACCAATATTTTTTGTAGCAAAAATCTTTCAATGTCTTCAGTTTTCGATTTTTTATTATAGTTAACTTTTATCTTGTCACACACATCACAAAGAATCTCTTTATATGTGACCCCTTTACCTTTTCTAAAAAGTGAAACAATAGAATTGGCACCAAATTTTTGATACTCTTCCGCTATCAAATCCCAATAGGCGAAATGATTCGGTGTATTTTTTATATAACGAACATCAGAGGTTATTTGCTCTGTAAATCTTTTCTTATTATCCTTATCAAAGATTAATAAGTTCAGTAATGGTTCTAGCTCTTCATTGGAAAGCTCACTAAGAAAATTTAAATCTTCATCATTTCTATAGCTCATCTCCATTATCCTTTTTAAAAATAAGAGCATTCTTATATCTTATTGATTTTAATTAATATTTTAATTTTATATAATCCTACATTAGATTTTGTCCACTTTCAAGTGTTTCTCCCCGTGCCGTACCTTCTTTGCATCAAAAAAGGAGTGCACTGTGGCGGAACGGGAAGTACAGCGACTGGCTAAAATACTTGGAAAATCCATCGTTGAGAGACGGAAAGTTTTGGGGATGACACAAATCGAACTCGCCAATCGTCTGGACATGGCCCCAGATGCTCTGTCACGCATCGAAAACGGGTATGTCGCCCCCCGGTTCAATCGGATTGAAGAAATGGCGAAGATTTTGGAGTGTAGCGTTGCGGAACTTTTTCGGGAAAAAAGTGATTCGTTGAGAGCACGAGCTGACAGCATTGCCGACCTCATCAGCCCGCTTCCGGCAGAAAAGCAGGAAGAAGTTATCAGCCTGATTTCCCATTTCGTCAGTATCCTCAGAAAATAATTAAAACAGGTAATCCCCCAGCTTTGCTGAGGGATTACCTGTTTTAATTAGATGTAATAGCATTAATGTCCCTTGACCTCCTCAGCCGATACAATAGCGACGAGCGACCCCTTGACATCCTCCCCCGCCTGAAGTCGGAGAAGGATGTCAGTGCCATCTTCAAAAAAGAATCTTCTGTTTGTGATGCAGCTTTAGATATATATTACCACATTGAATTGACAGCTTTTTCTTGAAAAAGACCTGTTCGGGAACTCTTGGACAGGTCTTTTCATGTTCAGGAGGAACACATGGAATCGTTTTGTTCGGATCAGATACGTGAACTGGCTCAAGCACTTCTCAAGGTTCAACGACAACTTCAGCCCGCATTGAAGGATGCCAATAACCCTTTCACCAGAAGCAAGTACGCCACCCTCAACAGTGTTATGGACTCATGCCGTGATGCGCTACTCTCGAATGGCATATGGCTTTGTCAGTATCCGGTCCCTGCCGAATCGGGATATCTCGGGTTGGTCACCAAACTCACCCACGCGGAGTCAGGACAATGGCAGTCGAGCCTTGCGGTAGTTCCCCTGCCCAAGCCTGATCCTCAGGGAGTGGGTATCAGTATGACCTACATGCGCCGTTATGCGCTTTCAGCCATGCTCGGCATTGTTACGGAGGAAGATACGGATGGAGAGTTCAACCCAGACAAGCTGAATAGACCTCAGAAACAGAAAAACGCCATAAGCGCCCCACAGAAAGGCGAAACGGTTCAGGATGATTCAGGACAAGCAAAAAAGATTTCACCCGCCTCAAATCGAGCGTCAGGCGGACTTTCAACCTTGCCTCATCTGGATGGAATTTCATACCAAATCGTACCGGCACAAGACGGTCGGGAGTGCATTCTCGCCACGGGAAATACGGCAGAGAAAAAGGAACAGCTTTCGGCGGCAGGTTTTCACTGGAACTCGCAACGAAAAATCTGGTGGAAATATGCCGCATAGCGGAAGGGGCCATCCTTGACAGGAGGTCCTTTCTGTTTTGGCTCTCATCACAGGGAGAAATGGATGGACGGAACAATCAGAAATACAGGAGCGGAAGGGTTGCTGGAAATCCTTCGCTACGGACTGGAACGGTATGCGGAACAGAGAACGGCCCTCCTGCTTGGGGACCGTTCCCGATATGTCGGGCTATCGGACATCGCCAAAATGCTGGACTGCCCACGGGCGGCACTGGCTGCCAAGCTCTATACTCCTGCCCCTCAAAATACTGCTGAAGCTCTCAAGCGCCAGATAACCCTTCAAAGAGGGCACTGGTTTGAGAAGGGTGTCCATCAGGCGCTCATGGGATACGACCTCTCCCCCTTGTCTCAACTGGAAATCGAGCTCATGCACGGAGACGTCCCCATCAAGGCCCATCTGGACTTCACGCTCATCGCTACCCAACCCCAACCGACAGTACGAATTCTGGAAGTCAAATCCACCGCAAGGCTGCCGACAACGCTTTCTGAGAGCTACGCCATGCAAATCGGCGGGCAGACGGCCTTGCTCAAAGCCTGCTGGAACCATCCGGTTTTCAACTTGGTAATGGACACCGGAGAAGTCCTCCACCACAGGACATTCCCTGAAATCTGTAATGAATGCCTTGGGGTATCCCTTCCTGATACTTCAGCTTGTGACATTCAAGGATGGATTCTCTGCCTGTCCATGTGCGATACCAAAGCCTTTGGCCCGTTTCTTCCTGAAGATACGGATGTTGCCCTGTGTCTGGATATGGCTTCCGAATTTTGGGAAACCATGAATGATCTCAGGGAAAACAAAGTGAATCTGAATACGGTTCAAACGGCGCAGGGACTTTCCCCCCTGTGCCCATCGTGTCTTTGGAAGAAGGAGTGTCCGCACTTCAAAGGTTCTTCACATCCTGAGTGGGAGGATACCCTCGCAAAGTTTATCAAGCTGAAAATACAGAAAAAATCCATTGAAGCAGAGATCGGAGAATTGGAATCCCGTTTGAAAGTCGCCTACCAGCTTTCCCATACGGTCAAAGGAGAATGGATTAACACAGGAAACCACACGTTCCGGGTGCTCCCGCAGAACGGGAGAGTAACACTGGATCGAAAACGGCTGAATGAGGAACTTGAAACATTGTTGGGAGAACAGGAAGCCCAGATGCTCATGGCGAGGTGCGAAAAACAGGGCGCTCCCTTTGAAAGGCTCTATGCGGTTCGGGATTGACCTATACGGTTTTAAACCGTATTTTTTTAAACAGGAGGTGTCCCATGACACAATTCTCTTCCCGGACATCACGATTCGACATTCGTATCCCTTCTCACGTCAGAGAAACGGTTGAAATGGCTGCTTCCCTTGAAGGGCGGAGCTTTACGGATTTTCTGATCGCCGCCATGCTGGAAAAAGCGGAAAAGGTCATCTCCACGCATACGCGAATCGAATTGACGCTGAAGGATCAGGCTGTGCTGGCTGAGGTTCTTCGTACGCAATCATGTGAGGAGCCTACTGAATTCATGAAGCGGATAGCTTCTGAATATCGGGACAGGGTCAAGAGCGTATGAACCTGCTGTTTTCGTTGCTTTCCAAGTCTCATGACAGGAAAGGGTTTTCATGCGGAAATACCGCATTGGACACTTACCTCCAAAAGCAGGCCCGTCAGGATGCCCAACGTGGTTTCTCAACGGTCATTGTTGCTACGGAGGAAGAACATCCTGAAAGAATAATTGGATACTATACTCTTGCTGCGGCATCCGTAGTTTTGGATCGACTTCCCGAGGAAATACGAAAGGCACTTCCCCGGTATCAGGACATTCCCTCCATCCTGCTGGGGAGGCTTGCCGTTTCCAACGCATTTCAGCGACAACATATCGGGTCTCTGCTTGTTTTTGATGCTCTTCGGCGCTCGCTCCACAATGAGCTTGCGTGGGCGTTCTTTCTTGTTCAGGCGAAAAATGAGCAAGTGAAGCGGTTCTATAGCAGATGCATGTTCCAACCGTTTCAGGATACGCCGATGTACCTGTGGATGCACAGAGCACAGGCATTGAAGGTTGTCGGCTCCTAGTTGTTGTAAAACTGCCTATGAACATCCCGGTTTCTCTTCGGAGAGGCCGGGATTTTTTGTTTTCAAAGGAGAAAACCATGAATCGAAATCTGTTCAAGGAATTGGCCTCCCTCGTTCCGGTGCAGCTTGATGCCGGACAGGTCTTTACGGGGACGCCGACAGGGAAAGCTGTCAAAGGGTATGAGAAAGCGTGCTCGTACACCCCATCCGTTGATCCGACCTACATTTTCCATGAATCGGCACGGGATGTGGTCGTCTGGTTCATGCACGACCTTGATCCTCTGTACCTGTACGGCCCTACGGGATGTGGGAAGACGACGCTCATCAAGCAGCTTGCCGCCCGGCTGAACTACCCCGTGTTTGAAGTGACGGGGCACGGACGGCTGGAGTTTGCCGACCTGTGCGGTCACATTTCCCTGCAAAAAGGCAACATGGTCTATGAATACGGACCATTGCCGCTTGCCATGCGATACGGGGGAATTCTTTTGATCAACGAGGCGGATTTGCTCTCCCCTGAAGTTGCCGTTGGCCTCAACGGTGTTCTGGACGGCGCGCCCCTGTGTCTGCCGGAGAATGGAGGAGAGGTCATTTCCCCGCATGAAATGTTCCGCATCGCTTGTACCGCGAATACCAACGGGGGCGGTGATGACACCGGACTTTATCAGGGAGCCGCTCGGCAGAATATCGCATGGCTCGATCGATTTCTGCTGTGCGAAGTTGGCTATCCCGCGCCTGAAACGGAAAAGGAACTCCTCTCCCGGCAGTTCCCGAACCTTCCCGAATACATCGCCTCGAACATGGTCAGTTTCGCCAATGAAGTCCGGAAGCTCTTCATGGGCGATGCCGATTCCTATGAAAATACCATCGAAGTGACGCTCTCCACCCGAACCCTCATCCGGTGGGCCGATCTTACCCTCAAGTTCCAGCCGTTGGCCCATCAGGGCATCGAGCCGCTTTCCTATGCACTGGATCGTGCCCTCGCATTCAAGGCCACACGGTCAACGAGAGCGATGCTTCATGAACTCGTGCAGCGTATCTTTGCCGTAACCTTCTAACCATAGAGAGGAAACCATGAACACAGCCATTCGTTCCGATATCAGAATTCTGGACAGCCTTGTGGCTCTGAACCTCAACATCAGCGTGTGGTCCGCCCGAAAGAAGATGTGCCTTGAAGACTTCGGCGGTGCGGAACTCCCTCCTGAAGACCTTGCCTCTTTGGGGAGCAAGCGCATTGCCGATCCCGACAGCCTCAAGATATTCACCACACTGAAGGCCCGCGCCTTCAACTACCTCGACCGTCATGGCATCCGGTTCATGTCCGGCTGGGCCATTCCGGAAGACAAGGCTGGGGACATCATCGACGAACTGATCCGGATCAGGGAGACATTCCTTCACGAAAAGGAATCGTTCCTTGCCGACTACGATCAGTCCATCGAGAACTGGATCGCCAAGCACTGCAAGTGGGGAAATATCATCCGGGAATCCACGGTAGGGTCGGACTACGTTCGTTCAAGACTGTCCTTCTCGTGGCAGCTTTACAAGGTCGCGCCGCTCACCGAACACGATAATCCCAACGCCGTATGTGAATCCGGGCTGAATGAGGAAGTGGAAGGTCTTGCCGGAACGCTGTTCAACGAAATAGCCAACTCCGCCAACGAGATATGGCAAAAGGTCTACGCCGGAAAGAATACGGTGACACACAAGGCCCTTTCCCCGCTCAGGACACTGCACCAAAAGCTCTGTGGGCTGACTTTCATCGAGCCTCACGTCGCCCCTGTCGCCAGCCTTATCCAAACCGCCATCAACAGCATCCCCGCCAAGGGCAACATCACCGGAAAGGACATCCTCCTTTTGCAGGGTGTTGTCTCCATGCTCCGCGATCCGTCCTCAATGCTGCACCACAGCCAGAGGCTCATCGAAGGGCATACCCCTCAGAACGTCATGAACGCGCTTCTCGCCAATGACGTGTTCACCGTATGCCAACAATCCGCCATCCCCGACGAAGTCCCCTTTGTGCCCGTCCCGCAAAACCATTCCGCAAATATCCCCAACATGGGACTGTGGTGAGCCATGCTCCGGACCAAAGACATCATGTCCTGTCTGCCTCTGCTGGCCTGTATTCTGGGAAAGCAATACAACATCACCGTGGAAATAGGAGGAACTACAGCCTATACGAATGGAAAAACGATCCATATTCCTGCTCTCAAAATGGATATGGATAAAATCTATATCAATATGACAAGGGGATACGTTGACCACGAAGCGGCACATATTAGATACACAGATTTTCAAGTGCTTCAGAAGTCCAATCTCACCAGATTGCAATTTCACCTTTTTAACATCATCGAAGACTGGAGGGTTGAAACGCTGCTTGGAAAACACTTTCCCGGATGCAGAAAAAACTTCGATTTCATCATTGCGTATCTTTTTGGGAAAGAAAGACAAAAGGCCGGAAGCAACGCTCCGGTCTTTTTTATTCTGGACTATATCCTTTTGACTGTAAGGAGTTGGGATAGTTCCGAAGTGGAAAAGAATAGAACCTATTCAAGAAAAGAGATGGTTACGGCCTGTCCGGGAATTGATAAAGAACTGGATGCCTGTCTCAAAAATATTCATGCAAACACACGGACGACACAGGATGCGATTGCCCACGCGCTGTTACTGGAGTCCATCATCAAAAAATGGATACCTGAGCAGCCGCAAGAGAGTACATCTCCAACAGAAAATCAGGATAGTCCAGAGGCTACACAAAGCATCATTTCAGGAGGAAAAAACGGACCACAGGACACTCACGAAGATTCGTTTCCCAAAACGATGGGAACGGTTTTGAGGGAAAAGCTCTCGGCACAGGCGGAAGGCATGGACTCGGAACACTGGACGGTCGCCAGGATTCGCCCCGTTACGCCTGACGCCATTCCCCCGGATACGCTGAGAACGATAGAACTGATGACGAGAGGATTGTCCATCAGGATTCAGGGACTCATGCAGTCGCTCTCTCTATCCGTTCCCTATCCTTCAACAAGAGGGCGGCTCAACACGGCAAAGCTGTTCAGAACCAAAACAGGAAACCCCAAGGTCTTCATCCAAAAGACGGAAGCCATGACCGTCAATACGAGTCTCCACATCCTGCTGGATGCTTCCGCCAGCATGTACGGCAAACCTATGGAGCTCGCGACGGCATCCTGCCATGCCATTGCGTCAGCCTGTTCCGGCATCAAAGGACTCAACACGGCCATAACTGCCTTCAATGGAAACTATAGAGGAGATGCGTGTTCGGTCTATCCGCTGGTGAAACCCGGGCAACCCGTTCATGCCCGCATCAACCTCATGCCCAGCGGAGGAACACCTCTCGCTCCCGCACTCTGGTGGGTCATGCAGCAACTTCTATTCACTAAAGAACGGAGAAAAATGCTGTTCATCCTGACGGATGGGCAACCCAACGATGTGCCTGCCACAAGAAAGGCACTTACAATGGCGCACAAAATCGGTCTGGAAGTCTACGGTCTGGGAATATTGGATGACAGCATCAGGAAAATGCTTCCCGTTTTCAGCAGAAGCATTTCCGATTTGATGGAATTACCTGTAGTATTTTTTGATATGCTGAGGAAAAGTATCATTGGCACTTCAACACATTAGTTTAATAATTCAAAGTAAATACAGCTATGGATATCTATCCAAAAGGACATTGTCCAATATGCAAAAAAGAAATTCAGCCAACTTCAAATGACGTTTTTGAAAAAAACAGATTCAGAAGAGATGTTATCAGATGTCCATCATGTAAATCAAAAATCCTTAGATGCATGGCTCCCGGATGTAACAATTATGCTGAAGGTGGAGACACATGGGATGATAACATATGTCCATCATGTAAAAGCCCGTCAACGTTTCTCGTTTATATGGAAAGTATGGTCAAAATAGGATCAGTTATTGTAACTTCAGTGCTGGCCGTACTCCGGTATCGGAACAACAGGCAATAAGGAATACACTATGAAAAAAGAGGACTTGATGGAAATGGAATGTGATGAATGCGGAGGAACAGGTATGATTGAATGTCCTCTCGAATATGGAGAAAAACATCCGGAAAATTGTCCCTCCTACGGAGGAGAACAACTCGTGATTTGTCCTCTATGCAGAGGAACAGGAAGGCTGAATATGGAACTTAACTTCAGATAATAACGTTACGATCATCCTTGTCTGTAATCATGCTGAACTGTTTGAAGAAACGATCTTCGACGGGAAACCAGACAGGCCAAGTCCTCGATACGTACCTGCTCCATGTATGCAGATGCCATCATTGTCACAAAATCACTATATCTAACAACCTGACAAGGCAGGTAAAAACACCTGCCTTGTCCAAAGGAATTCCCTATGGAGAAACTTCTCTATTTCATTGGTGGGATCATCGTCGGAAGTATCAACACGCTGGCGGCGTTCGGATTCACGGAGGAGGAATTGGATGGAGTGGGAAACGAATAGTATCGGCAGGGAAACGAGGAGAAACCGGGCTTTTCCAACGAAGCAAATTTCTAAAGGAGCCTTTGCTGGAGGAAGATATCCCTCCAGCGTTACTCACGGAATTGCCAACCGCAACCTTTTGCCTTACTCTCCCTCAATGAACACAAAAAAGGTAGACAACCCGCACGATTTGGTCGCCAGAAAATACTTCTCGAATCCCGGAGCCATGGGAAACTTCCTCAGGGAGTTTCTCCCAAGGGAAATGTACGAAGCTCTGGACATCTCCAGTCTGGAACCAACAAGGGAAAGCTTCATAGCGCCGGGGCTAAAGGAATCCATCGCGGACATCGTCTTTCGGTGCTTCACAAAGGACGGCAAACAAGGAAGCATCTACATCGTCTTTGAGCATAAGCACAACCCGGCCCCTACCTGTGCCCTCCAGTTGCTCAGGTACATGGCCCTCATGTGGGAGGACGAGGTCAGTTCGGGGCGATATCAGGCCAGAGGCAAGCATCTCCCTTTCATTATTCCCATCGTGTTCTACCACGGCAAGGAAAAATGGAACGGGAGACAAATACGGGAACTCTTCGTGGAAGGCACACCCTTCAACATATGTATTCCCAATTTCAGCATGCTGATCTGCAACCTCGCAGAACTCCCCGAAGAAAAGCTGAGAGCAAACCTCACGGACAATGCCATGCTTCTTTTGCTTCAGGCATTATTGCTGAAGCACCCCGTAGAACAAATTGCAAGGATATTTCTGCTTCTGGATTCTGCTATGAATCAGGAAATTATGGATACTATCAAGATATTCCTGAATTACGTTCAGCAGACCAATCCGGATATTACCGAATCACGCATCAAGCAAAGCATAGAGGAAATCGCCATGCAGGAAGGTATCACTGCTCCCATGAAGTCCTTTGAGGAATACTGGTTTCCGGAATTCTACAATAAGGGAAAGGCAGAAGGGAGAGTTGAAGGGAGAGTTGAAGGAAAAGCCGAAGGGTTACGTTCCGCAGTAACAAATCTGCTGCTTTCTCGCTTCGAAAAAATTGAGCCTTCTTTACTCACGAAAGTTGATCAAATTAATGACGTCGCCATGTTATCGTCCTTGGTAGTGGCAGTGGCGAAGGCAAGTTCATTAGATGATATCCAAAGTCTCATTGAGCATTCTTTCTTGAAAATGCAATGAAATGAGCTCTCCGTTCCTTCTGAAAGAACGGAGAGCTTTTCGTTGTGGCTATCCAGTAAGAAGCATCCTGCGTGGGTACAATTTTGATTTGGAGAAGAATCAGCACCTATATTCACGAAGAAACACTTTTCATCCCAGAAGGAATGGGGACAAAATGGGGACAACAACGCTCCATAACCAGAAAAGGCCCTACAGCTTTTACTGTAGGGCCTTGTACTTTCTGGCTCCCCGGGACGGACTTGAACCGCCAACCTAGTGATTAACAGCCAGATATATTTACAAATAAAAACAGTATATTATCCTTTTTTTGCACCAAATGGATGGTGCATTTCAAGCAATTTTCTATCAAACCGATGGTATTAACCATCCTGCAAAATCCCCGAACCGGAACACCTCCACGGCGTCGGGCCCCAACTCTCCACGGTAAAGGGGTCGCTGCACGCCGGACAATGAAAGCTCTTTCCGCGTCACCGCCCCCGGTTCCGCGCCCTGCCTGAGCTTGCAGTCCCACGTCAGCCGGGACAGCACCGTAGCCGGATAGCCGCCGGGGGACTCTTCCTTGTCCACGACGATGATCGCGCCGCCCGGGTTTCAGCTTTCCCCGCAGCGTGGACAACAGCCGACGCCGCGCCGGGACAGGCAGAAACATGAGAACGAGGAAACATACTGCAACATCAAACGGCTTGTACTGGTAGCGGGCCACGTCCGCCATGACCGCCCTCCTCAGCCCCTTATACGCCGCTACCATACTAACGCGGCGCGCGATTTGGGACAGTTTGGCGCGCGATTTGGGACACCCTGACCTTACATGTGTACGTATCTGGTATATTATATGCAAAAGGCTCGGAAATTTTCCGGGCTTTTTACTTTTAAACCTGTCCTTCCTCTTCTTTCACAGCATCCCACAGCATCAACGCCTTGTCGATAGCCCCATGTGGGGAAAGGTTTCTGTCGGCACCGATGAACCAACAGGCCGCCATAAGCACGCTCTCTTCCTTTCGGGCATCCTTCATCCCATACCGAGCCACCATCTCCGCAAGCTGACGCGCATCCCCCGCCACGTCTTCAAGTGAAAGCTCGGGATAAGCGGCACGCCAGTTCACACGCACCTACCCTGATGCCTCTCGATACCTTCTTCATAGCAACTCCTTCGTTTTTACATACCCAGCTATTATAACACGATCCCTATGAGGGCTGTCACGGTATCTT
>OFGN01000890.1_pt1 | contig 27025 bp, 20 predicted proteins | sample 1521821 | NCBI WGS metagenome assembly OFGN01 (sample SAMEA3504094, study PRJEB24116) | mouse gut metagenome | biome: mouse gut; feature: mouse-associated habitat; material: faeces | place: Denmark | collected 2011
CAAACTTCTTCAGTATTCTTGACAACCTTATCACCCTTCATCAGTGTAAGGATTTTGCTCTCGATACAAACAAAGCATTTCAGCAGAGATGTCTACTAAGCATAAAATCGGCTAATGCTTGGGAACAGTGTGAGTTGGGGAAAATAGCAAATGAAGTTACGCGTACTGACCCTGAATCTACTGCACCCATTATGATGATTACTGCTAATAATGGTTTTATTGAGCAGTCAGATAGGTACGCTTTTGATAATGCAGGAGAGAGCCTGAAGAAATATATTTTGCTTGAAAAAGGCGAATTAGCTTATAATCATGGGGCTTCAAAATTGCGCCCCTACGGCTCTTGTTTTGCTCTTACAACGGTTGAAAAAGCTCGTATTCCGTTTGTTTATCACTGTTTTTCAGCTAAAAACTACAATTCAGAGTTTTTATCAATAGAATTGAATGGCGAAAATGTAGAAAAGCAGCTTAGGCGAATTGTTTCGTCTGGTGCAAGAATGGACGGGTTATTAAATATATCATTTACTGAGTATTCAACGATTACGCTATCGCTTCCTAAAAGAAAGGAACAGGATAAAATTTCAAACTTCTTCAGTATTCTTGACAACCTTATCACCCTTCATCAGCGTAAGCAAAAATGCAAATTTTTGTCATTTCCGACCTCAAAAGCGGGATTATTTTTGGCTAATTCTTGGGAACAGCGTAAGGCAAAAACTTTGTTTATATCGTATGCCGAAAAAGGCTATCCCGAACTCCCCGTGTTATCAGCAACTCAAGATAAAGGTATGGTATATAGGGATGATACAGGTAAAAATATATTTCACGATAAAAATAACGAAATAAGCTATAAAAGAGTGCAACCAGGACAATTTGTAATACATCTACGCTCGTTTCAAGGAGGATTTGCGCATTCGAATATATTGGGTATAACATCGCCCGCATACACTATATTTGGGTTTAAAGACGACGAAAAACAATGCGATTTATATTGGAAGTATGTTTTCTGTTCTTCTGAATTTGTTAAAAGATTAGAAACTGTTACCTATGGAATTCGTGATGGCCGCAGTATTAGTTACGATGAGTTTTTAACAATGAAATTTATTGTTCCGAAATATGAGGAACAAGTACAAATTGCAAGCATTTTAATAGAAATCGACAACCTTATCACCCTTCATCAGCGTAAGTATGATAAAATTGTCAATATAAAGAAGGCTTTGCTCGAAAAAATGTTCCCGGCGGAAGGTGAGGAAGTGCCAAAAATCCGTTTTAAGGGATTTACTGAAGCTTGGGAACAGCGTGAGTTTAATTCAATAGCGAAAAGAATAACAGAAATGACCGATACCGAGGATTTGCCGAGAGTTGAATATGAAGATATAGTATCGGGGCAAGGGACTCTCAATAAAGACATCAATAAAAAGAAAAGCTGTAAAACAGGGATACTGTTCGATAACGGCGACGTGCTGTTTGGAAAACTTCGTCCATACCTAAAAAATTGGCTTTTTGCCACGTTTATGGGCATTGCAGTAGGTGATTTCTGGGTTTTAAGGGCTAATAATGCAGATGGGCTATATATTTATACGCTTCTTCAAATTGATGCTTTTCAGGATATCGCCAACCAATCTACGGGAACAAAAATGCCTCGTGCCGATTGGTCTCTTGTTTCAAAACAACGGTTTCTTACTCCGACAGTAGTGCCAGAACAACGCAAAATAGGCGAGTTTTTTAAGCAGTTAGATAACCTTATCACCCTTCATCAGCGTAAGCAAACAATAAAAAAGAGGTCAAAAATGGACGAAAAACGACGTGTGAATTATTTGATGATTGCCAATGCTTGGGAACAGCGTAAGCTGGGGGATGTAGGCAAAGCTCAGTCGGGAATAGGTTTTCCAGATAGAGAGCAAGGCGGTAAGGAGGGTGTTCCTTTTTATAAAGTTTCCGACATGAACAATTATGGAAATGAACACGAAATGCATAGTGCAAATAACTATGTCACAGAAGAGCAATGTAGACGAAATGGTTGGACGCCTATAACAGAGATTTCTGTCGTTTTTGCTAAGGTAGGGGCAGCAATTATGCTAAATCGCAAGCGATTGGTGCGTTTTTCGTTCCTTTTAGATAATAACACGATGGCGTATAGGTTTGGTAGCGGTTGGGACATTAATTTCGGAAAGACATTATTTGAACGTGTAGATTTAACAGAGTTAGTCCAGATTGGGGCGTTGCCATCGTACAATGCGACAGATGTTGAAAGCGTTGAAATTTCAATGCCCGATAAACCAGAACAATATCAGATTGGCGAGTTTTTCAAGCAATTAGATAACCTTATCACCCTTCATCAGCGTGGGTTGATTAAAATACAAGGAGATAAAAAATGGCAAAAAAGGAAATTTCAGAAGAATTGTTCAGCGATTATTTTGAACGCTGGATAAGAGTTTACAAAGAGGGCGCAATAAGAAAAGTTACGATGAACAAATATCTGCTGGCTCATACGTGGCTTAAAAAATTGATTCCCGATTTAAAAATGCGCGATATGGATAGAATTGCATATCAGCGGTTGTTGAACGATTATGCAAAATATCACGAACGTCAAACGACGATGGATTTTCACCATCAGCTCAAAGGAGCTATTTTAGATGCGGTCGACGAAGGGCTGATACCGCGCGACCCCACTAGGAAAGCTATAATAAAAGGGAAACCTCCCCGTGATAAAAAGCCGAAATATCTGAGTCAATTTGAGTTGCATACGCTGTTGGCAAATCTTGAATTAAAAGGTGAGGTCAATTGGGATTGGCTGATATTATTGGTTGCAAAAACAGGGATGCGCTTTTCCGAGGCATTAGCTATTACGCCGAAAGATTTTGATTTTTCGCATCAGGCATTGTCCATCGGTAAGACATGGGATTATAAAGGAAAAGGTGGCTTTCTGCCCACGAAAAATAAGACCTCCGTTCGTAAAATTCAGATTGATTGGCAGACGGTCGTACAGTTTTCTGAACTTATAAAAGACAAACCCGAGGACGAGCCGCTATTTGTCGGATGTAAGGTCTATAATTCCACGGTCAATGACGTACTGAGAAGGCGGTGTAAGCTTGCGGGTATTCCGACAATTTCTGTTCACGGCTTAAGGCACACCCATGCGTCGCTTTTATTATTCGCCGGGGTGTCGATTGCCAGTGTAGCAAGGCGACTGGGGCATGCAAGCATTAATACTACCCAAAAAACATATTTGCATATTATCCAGGAGCTTGAGAACAAAGACATTGACCTGGTAATGAGGGCATTGTCGAGTCTTTAAATTACATAATGCTGATAGGTGGTAAGGTTTAAAGAACGGTCGCAGAAATGCGATCGTTTTTATGTTATATGACTTGTAAATTTTAGTCCGATATGTTATAATTTAAAAAGAGGTGAAAAGATGAAAACGGAAGAGAAACGCATTTGGGGCATACATACACAGGATGATAATCTATTCTTACAAGATAACACCATAGCAATCGGTTGGAGAAGTATGGGGGATTTATCTCAAATAGAGAACAGCCGTGATGCATTCAAAAAGAAATACGCTGAAGTATATCCCGATAAGCCGAAGCAATCGATAGCAAACGGCGTTGGTATGCTTTATCGTTTTTGTCACGAAGTCCAAATCGGCGATTATGTGGTTTTTCCGTCCAAATCCAACAGGATGGTAAATCTGGGTGTTGTTGAGGGTGACTATTTATATAACCCCGATGCGCATTGGGAATATGTGCAGCAACGTAAGGTAAAATGGTTGAAGCATTTACCGAGAACGGCTTTTTCGCAGGGAGCTTTACACGAAATCGGTTCGGCTATGTCTTTCTTTGCGGTTAAAAATTATAGCGATGAATTTTTAGAGGCATTGAGCGCAAAAACCGTTAAGCCGATATTTGCAGAAACCGAGGAGGAAGACGAATCGGTCGCAGCTACCGCCGATGAAATCATCGAAAGCACAAAGGACTATATCCTAAAAGAACTCAGTAAAAACTTGAAGGGATATGATTTTGAGGATTTTATAGCCGACTTGCTAAATGCTATGGGATATCGGACGGAGCAGTCTCCTCACGGAGGTGATAGCGGCATAGATATTAAAGCATATAAAGACGAGTTGCCGCCCCGGATAGTTGTTCAGGTTAAAAGTCAGGATGGGGACATAAAGGAAACGACGATACAATCATTGAAAGGGGCAATGCGTGAAGGCGACTACGGGGTGTTTGTCACGCTTTCCGACTATACGAAAAATGCAAAAAAATATTTGGAAAACACGCCAATTATACGTGGCATCAACGGTACGGAACTCGTAGAATTGATACTCAGATATTATGAAAAATTGAGCGATAAATATCGCAAAATGATACCGCTCAAAATGGTTTATATTCCCATTGCAAAAAGGGACGATGAGGTAAATTGACCCATAAAACAAATTTAATATTAATCATAAAAGACTGCATTTTTGCGGTCTTTTTTCATCGGCGCAGGTAAGCTATTTTTTACACCTATATTTTATAAAATGTAATATGAAATCAAATTTTGGAGGAACTTATGAAATACGGTGAATGGCTTACTGAATGGCTAAATAACTACGTTAAAATATCGGCGAAATATAGAACGATTGAACGTTATTCGGAAATAATAAATAACCATCTAATTCCATCCGTAGGCGATATGGAATTGAAAGAATTGACGCCGATAATATTACAAAGATATATTTCGGAGTTGCTTAGATGCGGTAACAAAAGGACAGGGAACGGGTTGTCTTCAAGTGCTGTAAATTCAATTATTACTGTTATTCAAAACTCGCTACATACAGCTTATAATCTGCGTTATATCGATGATATGGTGGGGGATAAGCTCAAAAGACCTAAGATGGTTGAGAAGCAAGTGGAATGCTTTTCTTTGGTAGAACAAAAGAAAATCGAACTGGCAGTAAAGGAAAATGCGAAGCCACATATGATTGGAGTATTGATTTGCCTTTATACGGGGTTGAGAATCGGTGAACTATTAGCACTTGAGTGGCGTGATATAGATTTTTCGAATGGTACACTAATGGTTGATAAAACGTGCCATTATGGGAAAAATGGGGAAGGGCAATTTACTCGGGTTGTAGATTCTCCCAAAACGGAAACGTCAATAAGATTAATACCATTGCCGAAACAGATTGTACCTATGCTGAAAGAGCATAAAAAAATCTCCTCGCCGCTCGTTATAAGTAAAAACGGCGAAGGGATTTCCAATAGGACATATCAGCGTAATTTTGAATCGCTATTGAAGTCGCTAAATATTAAACATCGGGGATTTCATACATTGCGGCATACGTTTGCGACGAGGGCGTTGGAGTGCGGCATGGATGTTAAAACATTATCGGAATTGCTGGGGCATAAGTCGCCAGCCGTAACACTTAAAAAATATGCTCATACATTTTTAATTCATAAGAAAGAAATGATGAATCGCCTTGGGAAATTGCTTTCTTAGTAAATTAAAGCAGCCGTTCATATGCCAGAACGACTGCTTTTTTATCGTAAAAAACTGACGCCTAATAGTATATTAGGTGTCATTATCTCTTATAGATTATACCATATTTCGACAAAAAAGGCAATAGTTCGCAACTACTTTATTCCGTTATTCTGATACTTAAATACTTATTTGATTTTATAGGTGTAAAAATTACAGCCTTCGGCTTGTGGGAGAAGAATAATATAACACCTAATATACTATTAGGTGTGAAAGCATCAGTATGCAATAACATCTATTATAACAAGAGGTTACTATGTCACGTGTTTCATTTATAAAATTTAGAAACAAATTTGCAATAGCATCAAAACTATCTAGAAATCAGATAGCTGTTTTAGCTCCTATCATTTATGGGTTTTCTGAGGAATATTTCAATGCCTGCGAAAAATACTTGGACACTGGTGAAGAAACAACCCTATCATTTGATGAGTACTCGACTGAGATGATAAAAACAACCATGGCATGCTCGTATATTGAAGCCTTAGTTGTTTTGCATAATATGGAGCAGTTTCCTGATGAAGCATGCTATATATATTGCCCTCGAATTGTGGAGTAACGTATGAGCAAAATCGTTATAAACGCATCAAATTATAAAACCTTTTTTTCGTGGGAAAAATTTCAAACCCTAATACCTGAGGAGAGGAAAGAATTACTTAAATTCACAGTAGAAAAAATACGACAAGAGAAGGGGCTCAAGGAGGTCGATTTACAATTTAAGAGGATGTCCGCTGGCAGTAGGGGTAGCTGTACCCAAAAGTATGGCGTATTTAATCAATTTAAAGGGCATGAAATGACCCTTAATGACGATATCCTAACGACCCGTAGTCAAACAGCACCGTACTCTACTTATAATACAATCAATCACGAGCTGGAACACGCAGTGCAGTATGAGAGGTCATCAAATAGAAGTATTGGTAACGACGATGCAGCAACTTTGGAGCAAAGGTTAAATGACGAACATTACTATTCATCAAGTGGCGATCGAATTATCCATAGGGACGGTAAGCAATACCGCACCATAAGGTTTGATGACGAAACAGATTTTCAATTATATCGTGCCCAAGCTTGCGAATCTGATGCAAGGGCTGCTGGATTAAAAGCAGTAGATGATTTAAGAGAAAGCAACATACAGAGTGGGGTACAAGACGAATATATTGACAACTATCTTGAGTATACACGAGCAAATGAAATCAGTAACAATAGAGATATGTTGAATAAATTGGGTATGCATTCTCGTGAAAATATGGTACGAGAAGAGTTGAATCATATCTCAATCAAGCGGGTCTCAGAAGACGACAGGAAAAAGGTCATTGAGTATGCCCGACAAAAAGACTTTGAAACAGCCAAAGAGGTGTTGCGTGCAGATGCTTGTGAGGATTTATCTGAAGAACAATTAAAGCAGCAATTTGATAATGACGGGAGCTATCAAGATTTCTACAAAACTGAAAGGTATAACGCTTTAAAAGTGCAAGATGCGGAAAGAAAAGATTATAAGTATTCTTCGTATAAATGGGAAGATGGTAACGAACACTCTGAGCAAATAGCCGAACAGCGCAATCAGTTTCGTCGGATGTCAAACTCTGCCGGGGAATCGCCGCCGATAGCAGCGCAACGGGCGCAATTTAGAAGTAAAATGGGTGAATCCATAAATGAAAGTGATGGCGTTGGGCAAAGAGAAAAATTTAGTAAAGCAATGAATGGGGAGTCGGTAGTTCCTGTTGCTGAACAGCCGATGGCAAAAGGTGCAGACAATAGCATTCATAGGAATTAATAATAGTGTTTCTGTATATAAGCGAAAATAGAAAAAATGAATTAAAACAATACTTTTGCAAAATAGTAGATTTATTTCCAATAGCAGAGCAACGCACAATGCAACAATTGTTAAGCGAGTTAGACGCAAATGGCGGTTGCTTCGCCGAAACATACAATAACGTTTATTCAATTTTGAATCGCGCTCGTGATAGCATTGAAGCAGAGAATCAAACAAAAACCAAAAATAAATCAATGCACATTCATGATAAAGTCAAAACATTTGATGAGAAAAATAAACAAATAGAAGTATTAGAGCTTTTGCGGTTACAGTTTGCTACTAAATATTATTTTACACAGCAAGCAGAACAAAGTGGTCAAAAACTCAAAAATGATAAAAGCATAAAGCAATAGAGAGACATTCTATGAAACCGACACCGATTTTTGGGAAAGTATTAGATTCATCAGCCCCTTTCCATTCGCAGAATCCGTTAATAACCATTAATGGCTTGTGTAATGGCGTAAAGGCTTCTTTCTCGTTGAATGAAGAAATCTTGAGCAAGCATCTCTTATTGATAGGCGGTACTGGATGCGGAAAAACTAATGTCTTTTATCATATAATTGACCAATTGAAAAAGAATATGACACAGAACGATGTCATGATTATTTTCGACACGAAAGGCGATTTTTACGGAAAATTTTATGATAAAAGTAAGGATTGCATAATAGCTAATTCAAAGCAATATGAGCAGTATGCTTCGATTTGGAATATTTATAAAGATATTGTGGCTGACGGCTGGGACTCAGAGTCAATTGAATCCAATATTAGCGAATTATCGTGGGCGATATTTCAAGAAGCCATTGAAAGCAATAAGAGTCAGCCGTTTTTCCCTAATGCCGCAAGGGATCTATTTGCTGCAATATTGTCATATATAGTGCGCATAGGGAAGGATGATTTATCATTTAAAAAAGATTTTTTTAACAATCAAGCATTAAAAAAATACCTTGATATGATGGATGCACAGTCAATAAAAAGTATGCTGGAAAGCGAAAGCGATTTGGCTGCTGTTTTAAGTTACATTGGCGACGGAACAAGTGGACAGGCTTTGGGAGTATTTGCAGAATTACAGTCGGTTGTTCGAAAACTTTTCATAGGTACTTTTGCGAAGGACGGAAAATTTTCTGTTAGGAATTTTGTAAGAGAAAAACAGGGACGAACGCTATTCATTGAATACGACTTGTCACGCGGTAGCGTATTGACGCCCATTTATCAGTTAATATTTGACCTAGCATTAAAGGAAGCACTAGGACGCGCTAGAAGCGAAGGCAATGTGTATCTAATATGCGATGAATTCAAGTTGTTACCACATTTAAGACACATTGATGACGCAGTTAATTTCGGCAGAAGCCTTGGGGTTAAAGTATGTGCTGGCTTGCAAAGTATAGAGCAATTATATGAGAATTATGGCGAAGCGAGGGGGAGAAATATTGCCGCTGGTTTTTCATCTGTTTTTTCGTTCAAAGCAAATGATATTGCTACACGAGAATATACAGTGGGCTTGTACGGTAAAAACATTGTTTTGGAGCAGTACAAATCATTAGAAAATTCATTAAAACAAGAAAAGCGTGAAGGAAATACAGTTGAGGACTGGGAAATATGTAATCTCGATATAGGAGAAGCCGTTATAGGATTACCATTCGTCCCCCCGTTCAAATTTAAAAGTGAGTTGTATAGGAAGTAAAGTTATGGCAGAAAATGAGTCTTTCATCTGGGGGCTGATAAGAAATATTCAGGAAAAGCGAAACAAAAAGCGCATGCTTCAAAATATCTCCGTCCAGAACGAAAATAATAAAAATATTGTAAGGTATCAACCTAGCGCAATTGAAGCGTTCTTTTCTCCAACTGATCCACTAGGCAATATTATTGTTTCTGGCGGGCTCTGTGTATTACGAAACCGTGCAATTATTGGTGCGTTAGATAGTGCGCTACACAATGGAATAAGCGTTGTGGTTCTTCATGCAGGTAATCAAATGCTTGAAAACATGTTGCAACAACGCTATAAAAACATACATGTATTCACCAGGAATAATACCTTCTATGAGCCGCTTATTGGGTTGTCTAATGCGGAAATATGTAGATTGGTGCAAAGCTCTGTTACAAAGCAGTGTGGGATACAGAGCGGTGGACAGTATTATATAGAGGGAATGACGGAATTAATCAGAAGTAAGAATATCCCGCCGTATTGCGAAATGTTTATAACATGTCCGCATTTAGAATTGTTTGACAAGGTAGACGATGCGGAAGTAAAAGGTTACATCAGCAGTACGTTGGCTCAAAGAATTAAGACGTCATTGGTTCAAGGACAAGCGCAACGCAGTGATGTAGAGAATTATTTCAATATGCTTAGGCATCAAGCACAAGGACTGTTGGTGACCAAAGCGAACTTAAAGAAAGCACAAAGTCTGAGATCAATAATTAATCATAATGGTTTCGCTGTATTGGATGTAGGGTCGAACACAAACGATTTGCTTATTAATTTAGCATTATGCGATTTGACAAGTGCCCTGAACAATGGACGTAAGCTCATGCTGGTTGTTGACGGTCTCGTCTGTTCGGCAAGCGAAAAATTAGAACAAGTAATTAAGAATAGTGGGGCGGGTGTATATGCGGTCGTGTCTTCGGATGACGTGTATGCTGCACTAAATGCAGACGATAACCTTTTTGCTTCGGCTCTTGGGAAAGCAACTAAAAGCATAATATATCGACACACCTCAGGGCTCACGTGCAATAAGTGGGCAGAAGTTCTTGGGTATTATGAGAAACAGGAAGTAAGTAACACCTATACCAATGGTCGTAATTACCAATCTATGTTTTCAATTGTGCCAGGTCAAATGAATACTGATTCAATAAATGTGAATCTAAAGCGCGATTATATCGTCCGACCCGAAGAAATAAGTCGCATGGCAAAAGATGAAGTCTATATAATGGATGCGGTCAACAGCGAATTGGCTTTTACGCATGTAGTTTAAAACTTTTACTTACAAGAAAATAAAAAAATATTTTGGAGGATAAATATGATTAACCAAAGCAGTTTCGAAACGCCCAGAGTGGCAGCGCCTGGTGAACCCCATTTAGCATGTGTTCTTTTAGTTGACACATCGGGCTCTATGTCGGGTGAACCTATTGAAAGCTTGAATCAAGCGATTAACGATTTTAAGACCAAGACGTCTATGGACGATTTGGCACAAAAAAGAGTTGATATAGCTATCATCAAGTTTGATGATGTACCCACCGTGGTGCAGGATTTTACGCCTATTTCACAGATGGAGCCTGTTCATCTTGATACAGGTGGTTGCACTGCTATGGGTGCAGCAATCAATTTGGCCATAGATAAAGTCAAAGAGCGCAATAGATTTTATGCCTCTTTGGGTACACCCTGCTTTAAGCCGTGGATTTTTATGATTACGGACGGCGCGCCGACCGATGATATTTCATTAGCAGCGCAGCGCATTCAAGAAGAAGAGAATAAAGGTTCTCATGGCAAACTTAAGTTTTGGGCTTTAGGTGTGCCGGGATATGACAAAGAAACGCTCTTTAAGCTTACGAAACGTGTAATGGCACTTTCCGATACTGATTTCTCTGGTATTTTCAATTGGATGAGCGAGAGTATGGTTGCTATCTCTGTTAGCCGTGTCGGTGACGAAGCGAAACTGGATGCTCCGCTGCCTGGGAATGCACAAGTCGTGCCCAGTGATTGGTAATTATGATTTTTTCTTTATTAAGGAGCAAAGCGATGCTGTATTACGGTGCATCAATAATTGGCACATCTCACGTGAAAAAGGGAGGTGTCTGTCAAGATTCTAGCAAAGCGCAAAAACTGAGCAATGGCTGGGTAGTTGCTGCGGTCGCTGATGGTGTAGGCAGTGCAAAGCATTCTGAAATTGCATCTAAAATTGCTGTTGATACGGTTACACAAATATGCTGCGACCGTATCAATAAGCATACAAAAATTGCTGAGTTAAAAGCAATTATTTTAGATGCATACAGAGCTGCTGAAGATGCCATCGAGGACTTTGCTGAAAAGCAAAATGACTCAATTACAGAATATGACACAACCTTATCGATGGTAGTATATGATGGTGAAAAAATTGTGTACGGCCATTCGGGTGATGGCGGAATTGTAGGCTTAACCAACGACGGTAAATACATAAAAATAACTACTCCTCAAAAAGCAGAAGATAATGTTTGTGTTATTCCTTTAAGGGCGGGTGAGGGTGCTTGGGTAATTGATGAATGTCAAGAGCGGCTGGCAAGCGTTTTACTCGCTACTGATGGGGTATATGATACGTTTTTTCCGTATTTATTGAAGGGGCAACAAGTAGAAGTTTATGTGCCTTTGATTCGCTACTTCATGGATAATAATTGGCTAAAGGTAACGGAAAAAAATCTCTCTGAGATAGACGCAAGCAGAAGAGATTTTTTGCAAAGTGAAGCATACAGCTCCGTTACAGATGATAAAACCGTGATGGTTGTTTTGAATCCTAAGATGATGCCTGCTTTTCAGGATGAAGAGTATTATGCCGAACCCGATTGGAATAAATTGCAGTTGGAATGGAACAGAAAAGCATATCCGCATTTGTATGCAAAAAAAGGCGAAGATGGCAATTGTGAACAGTCCGCACCCGAATCAGATGGGACAGAAAGCATAGTCACAACTGAGGAAGAATAAATGTATTGGATCAATGACGGCAGATATGGTGTAAGCGAAATCGAAGAAAGCTTTGATGTTAAGCTGGATATAGTTAATGTAAAAGACTTTAATGAAGGAAAAGGCAGGGATTACGCTTATTGGGATAGTATTACTCATCCTCAAACGGGCGAGAAACTTATGGCGACCCGTGGGTATTTAGATAAAAATAGTAATAAATGCCTCTATGCTGAATACCAAGGACAGGACGGAAAGTTTTACAATTATACTGCTGGGATGAGAGGCGAAAGTATTAGGAGCTACCAGCTTCAAGATGATGCTGCAAGAATTGAAGCAATAAAGCATGCTGATGCGTGTCAAAAATTTGCAGATATCATGAACGGCAAAAAAAATGAAACCACCTCATCGGAGTCGGTTTCGCAAAATAATCAACACAATAACGATAGATTATAATCAAGGATTAAGTCGATATGATATATAAAGGGAAAGGGGGACTGAAATACAATTTAGAAAATGCCCCATTTGCCCAAGGTGGCGAAGGTAAGGTTTACAATATAGTCGGAGAACCCCAGAAAGTAGCTAAGCTGTATAAAAACGGGTTAAACGATTTACAAAAGGAAAGAAAACTCCTTGTTATGGTAAACAATCCTCCCAGCAAGAGCGTTATGTCGCAAATAGCTTGGCCGCTGGATGTACTATACGATAGTAGCAATACTTTCGTAGGTTTTGTGATGCCCAAATTAGCTATTAACGAAGACCTCAATGTTATATATGAGTATGGCTCAGCATCAAAATATCCTAATGTTCCTTGGAGCAATAAAATTATAATAGCTAAGAATTTATGTGCCGTTTTGGATGCGGTGCATGAAGCTGGACATGTAGTAGGCGATCTTAATCCAAAGAATATAAGTGTCGATCCAAGCAATGGTCACATAATTTTCGTTGATACAGATTCGTACCACATTGAAGATAACGGAGCGGTATATCGTTGCAATGTCGGTATGCCTGAGTATTTACCTGTTGAAATACAGAGAAAAATGAAGGGCGGATTGTCTGCGGCACCTTTGCCGACATTTAGTAAGGTCACAGACAATTTTGCTTTAGCTGTACATATATTTCAATTATTAATGAATGGAACGCATCCATTTGCTTGCAGAGTACTGCCAAGCCAATCTTCGGTAGTGTTTCCGCAACCTACCGATAATATTCTTAATGGGATATTTCCATTCATGCAGCCGAAATCAGGCATAGCAATTCCTGTATATGCGCCACCTATAACTATATTGCCCAAAGAGATGCAAGATTTATTCCGTAAGGCATTTATAGATGGACATACTAATCCCAACCAAAGACCGACCCCAGAAGATTGGTATACTGCATTGACCAACCTTGAGCGAGAGCTGGCTCATTGCAGTAAGGTAACCCACCATGAATATTATAAGGGGGTCAACGCATGTCCTTGGTGCGAAGCCGATAACAAATTTAATCAGGGGGTAGTGTCAGCCAAGAAAACCCCGATGGTGCAGTCCACAATAAAACAAAGCATGCAACCAGCCTATGTTCCACCACCTAGAACATATTCCCAGCCACGCTCGAGTTCTTATTCTAACACGGGTAGCAGTTCGCAAAGCGGATATGCTGGGACTTATGTAGGGGGATATACTGGAGGGGGATATTCTTCTACTCGACGCCATAATAAAAAGAAATTAATCATTATAATTTCAATAATAGCGGCAATAGTTTTAGCACTCATCATTGGTCTTTCGGTAGGGCTTAGCAACAGAGATAATGGAGTAAAAACAATTCAACTATCAACACCATCTTCTGTGCGAGTTGCAAACGGAGAAGTGGCGTGGGATAGCGTGAAAGATGCTAGTTCCTATGTGGTGCTGGTTAATGATAATGAGATACCTGTATCAAGAAATTCTTTTAGGCTTGATTCTTCTTATGAGCCTGGAACATACACGATTTCAGTAAAAGCAAGGGGCTCAACAGAAAATGTAATTGAGTCACCATATTCTACCCCGATAAACGTCATAAAGCCTAAAGCAACAAAGAATGCCTCTATCAGTAATGGGGTATTAAGTTGGGATATGGTTGATGGATATAATAACTATAAGATAGAAGTGAATGGCTCAGTTATAGATACTATAAACGGTCGAGAATATTCGCTACTAACCAACGCAGAAAAAATCAAAGCAGGCGTTAATGAAGTAGGTATCATTGTGGCGGGGGATAGCATTTCGATATTAGACTCAAACTGTTCCAGCAAAATAACATTTACAAAGTTAAATGTCCCCTTAAATGTCAGTATAAATGAAGATACTTTAACCTGGCAAAATGTAGCCGGCGCTTCAGGTTATATCGTTAGTGTCATTAATGGGACAAATATTCAAACAGTTTCTTTAAGCTCTAATGTAAACACTTATTATTTATTGGGCAAGTTACAAAAAGGTACATACCAAATTAATGTACAAGCTCTTGGAAACAATAATTCACTTTTAGATTCGGACGTGTCATCAAGTTGCACTTATAGTTTAACGGAAACTGTCATAAGCGTTAGTACTAAAGAAGATTTAATCAATATCAGCAATAATCTTTCGGCGAAATATATTTTGCAAAAAGATATTGATATCAGTGGTAACTCTTGGACTCCGATAGGAACAATAGCATCACGATTTGAGGGGGTTTTGCTCGGAAACGGTCATTCAATAATAGGACTAAACCTCACGTCAACAGACACAAAAGGCGCAGGCTTCTTTGGTGTGATAGGGGAGTCGGGAAAAGTAAGTGATCTAAATTTCACGGATGTGAATTTGTCTGGAGGAAATACGGGATACATCGGTGCTGTTGCCGGGATAAACTATGGTACAGTCTTTGATGTCACCGTGTCGGGAATAGTTGGCATATCCAATTCAGGCGATAATGTCGGCGGATTATTTGGGCGCAATTACGGTTCGATATATAATTGCACTAACAAAGCCACGGTAAAAGGTGGCACGAACGTGGGCGGTATAGCAGGTAGCTTTGAATTTAATAATGCTAATATGATTTTTAGCAACTGCTCAAATGAGGGTAGCGTTAGCGGCACGACTCGTGTTGGTGGGCTAATAGGCTACATACGTGTTGCAAGATTAGTTTACATTGTTAATTTGTCTAATAGCGGTACGGTTACGGCGTTAAATCAATATGCGGGCGGTATAAGCGGTTATGTTGAAGGTGTTTTAGGGCAAACTGGTAATTTTGAATCTTGTAGTAACAGCAATAATATAACGGCTTCAAATTATGTCGGCGGCTGCTTTGGATATGTGGGCAACTATATAAATATTACAATAAGTAATCCGTCAGACCCATCATTGGAATGCACAAATACAGGGACTGTAATTGCTACTGGTGGAAACAATAAAGGAAATATAAAAGGAAACTAAAGGCTTCAGGAGGCTTCATATAATGAAGAAAAAAATTTTAGTAATGCTTTTTGCAGTAATGACAATGACATTGACGGTGGCATTGTCTGGTTGTTTTGACTCTGGCGACTCAGGCGATGGGTCAAATAAAGAGCCTACAATTACATACACAAGTATCAGCACCGTTAGTGAATTGCAGGCACTTGCAAATCAAAACGGCAATTATAAGCTTGCGAATAACATTGATATAAGTGGGAATGGGTGGACTCCGATTGATGGTTTTGCCGGGTTGCTTGAAGGCGATGGACATGAAGTTCAAGGAATGACGATTTCGGGGAATAAAGCTAATATTGGACTATTCTCAACATTAAAAGGGACTGTTCAAAATTTGAAAATGAGTTCTGTAAGCATCACAGGAACTGGCGATGCAGGGACTGCGGGGGCTATTTGCGGAACAAATGAAGGAACTATTAAAAATGTTACAGTAAGTGGAACGATTAATACGCCGTACTATAATAATGTTGGCGGAATAGCAGGTGTTTCCAACAATGCAAATATTGCAAGCAGTGCAAATCTTATAACAATCAATGCTTTTGAATGTGTTGGAGGACTAATAGGTTCAATGCAGGCTGCATCAGGGAGTACTGTAGACAGCTTGACAAATGAAGGGACAATAAGCGGGAAGGATAATGTTGGGGGAATAGTAGGCAAGTTACAAAATACTGGGACAAATAGAAATGTTGTTACCTTTAGTAATAGTTTAAACAAAAATTCTATCAGCGGAAGCGGAAATTGTATTGGCGGAATAATAGGATATCAAACCAGTAAAGGTTATTCTTCATACCCTACTGAATATGCGAAGTTAGCAATTGCTAGTTGTCAAAATGAAGCAATTATTAACGGTAAAGATTATGTAGGCGGAATAATAGGCCATGCGGATTATCTTCAAAAGATTTCTTCTTCTACAAACTCTGCAAATATAACAGGGGCTAATTATGTCGGTGGCTATGTGGGAAAGGCAGCATCATCAGAAATAAGTATCGCAACGAATTCCAACCAGATAACAGGTAAAGGGTATGTAGGCGGTATAGCTGGTTATGCAGGAGATTTAAAAAATTGTATAAATAATGGAATAATCAGTTCGACGTCTGTAATAATAGAGGGATCAGAAAGTTGTGCTTATGTGGGTGGAATTGCAGGCTATGCAAACAGTATAAATAATGCCACGAACAATACAGATATTACTGTTAACCATGCTGGTCAATATGTTGGTGGAATTGTCGGATATTTACAAAGTCCATCAGGAACGGTGAACGATACAAATATTAACAATGGCGATATTAACGGATATAGTTATATTGGCGGTATAGTTGGAAGGTTGCAAAATAGCGGAACGCGGTCAAAAGTCGTAGATTTTTCAAATTGCGAGAACAAAGGTATTGTTTCTGGGTTGAATGACTATGTCGGCGGTATTATTGGGTATCAATCAAGCAACGGTTATTCTTCTTATCCGACAGAATATGCGCCAGTTGCAATCGCTAGTTGCACAAATAGTGCAAATATAAACGGAAAGGATTATACTGCGGGAATTATAGGATATGGCAACTATGTTGGAAGGATAACATCTTCGTCCAATAGTGCCAATATTACAGGCGCAAATTACGTTGGTGGATATATTGGGAAAGCGAGTGGTGCGACAGTTAATATTGCGACAAATAATAGCATTATAACCGGGAAAGGCTATATTGGCGGAATCGCTGGTTATGCGGGTGATTTATCTAATTGTACCAACAACGGAGAAGTGATTTCGAACGGAGCTATAATTGAAAATTCGACCAGTTGCGCGTATGTTGGTGGGATATCTGGGTATGCAACTTCAATAAACAATTGTCAAAACAATAGTGATATTACCGTGAACCACGCAGGACAATATGTGGGCGGGGTAGTAGGCTATATGACTTGTGCATCAGGAACAGTAAATGATGGAAACACTAACGATGGAACTGTGTCTGGTGGTAGCTATCTTGGTGGTATTGCAGGAAGAGTACAGAATACTGGTACAAGATCGAAAGTTGTGTCATTTACCAACAATATAAATCGAAAAGCTATAACTGCAACAGGGGATTATGTTGGAGGTATTGTAGGATTCCAGTCAAGCAATGGTTACTCCTCCTATCCAACAGAATATGCAAACATAAGTATTTCCAATTGTGAAAATACGGGCAATATTTCGGGTTCTAACTATGTTGCTGGGATATTGGGATATGGAACTTATGCGGAAAAAACAGAAGCGGTATGGGCAACTAATACCAATTCGGGAACTATAACGGGAAGTAATAAAGGCCCGTTGTACGGTTATTTAAAATAATGGAATTTAAAAAACCATACAGGAATAATCTTTCTCTTTTTCAAAGGGTGACATACGACCAAATCTTAAAGGGATTATTTTGCTTAAGGGAGTCAATTAAAGTTTTTGACTCTGATATTGATTCCCTTAACAACATAATAGAAAGTGTTAAGTTAGATACTCCGACATTATACTATGTAGGAAGTTTTCAGTATCAATTGTTCAAAGGATTGCATTATGCCATTTTGCACCCCAAATATGAATATAGCGGGCAGCAAATAGAAAGCATCAATCAGCAGTTATCTGCGAGTATAAACCAGCTTAAAGGAACTATACAAGCGAGTAGCGAGCGAGATAAGGTTGTAGCTATTCACGATGCGCTATGTAGCAAAATATTTTATAGAGAGTACGGACAGGAAGCGCATTCAGTAATTGGTGCGCTTTTATGCTCAGAGGCGGTCTGTGAGGGGATTTCTAAAACATTCAAATTGCTCTGTGATGAACTTGATATTGAATGCTGTGTAGTGCAGGGCCAGGCAAAGTCGGATCAGATAATAGGTAATGAAAATCATTCTTGGAACAAGGTAAAAATTGACAGTAAATGGCTAAATGTAGATGTTACTTTTGATTTAACCATGAGTCCCCGAGGACATATTAGGCATGATTATTTATTCTTATCCGATAATGCGATTAAGGGAACTCATTTTCAAAGTAGAGGCGCTGAGTTTGTCAGCGACATAAATCAATCAGATTATTTTACTGCTAATAAGCTTGTTATGGCTAATCAGCAACAATTGGTAGATTATGTTAAGACAAGCATAGGGATGCGTAAATTTTTTATAGAAATAAAATTGCCAGAAACTCGAGATATTAAAACTGTTGAGCAAAAAGTAATAAATAGTGTACGCAGGGCATTGACAGAATTGAATGTGCAAAAACAGATTAATATCGGGATTAATAAGGAACTATTGGTTTTTACAATTGAGTTATTATAGAGACAAGCTAATATGATTTACAAAGGTAGAACAGGACAACAGTATAATCTTACAAGTACCCCATTTGCTCAAGGTGGCGAAGGGGTAATTTACAATGTCATTGGGAATCAAGATATTGTTGCAAAACTTTATAAAAACGGTAAGAATGATGCAGCAAAAGAGCGGAAACTCATTAAAATGGTAAATAATCCGCCTAATAACAGCGCATTATCACAAATAGCTTGGCCGTTAGATGTAATATATGATGCTAACCGAAAATTTGTTGGCTTTATTATGCCTAAGCTATCAAAAAAAGAAGACTTGAATGTCATATATGAATATGGTGACACTGCCAAATATAAAAACTTACCATGGAACTTCAAAATAGTTGCAGCTAAAAACTTATGTGCTGTTTTAAGTGCAGTACATTCAGCGGGCCACGTTGTAGGAGATCTGAATCCTAGGAATATTAGTGTTGATCCTCAAAAAGGACACATCGCATTTTTCGATGCAGACTCATTCCACATAACAGACAATAGGTCGGTGTATAGATGCAACGTTGGAATGCCTGAGTACCTTGCACCTGAAATACAGCGAAAGCTAAAAACAGAAAAATATAGTAGTGGTGGGGGTAAAAAGTTAGAAGACCTCTCTCTGCCGACGTTTACCCGAGATACTGATAATTTCGCATTAGCTATACATATATTCCAGCTGCTGATGAATGGAACACATCCATTTGCTTGCAGAGTCTTACCGAGCCAGGCGTCTGTGGTGCAACCACAGCCTACAGATAATATCCTTAAAGGCTTGTTCCCGTTTATGCAAAGCAAAGCGGGAATAGACATACCTATTTATGCTCCGCCTATAACAATACTACCGACACGGTTACAGAATCTTTTTCGCAAAGCCTTTATAGATGGATTTACTAATCCCAATCAGAGACCCAAACCAGAAGATTGGCATAGTGCTTTGTGCGAATTGGAAAAAGAACTCACGAATTGTAATACTAGAGCGAATCATTGCTATTATAAATATCTAAAACAGTGTCCATGGTGTCAAATAGATAATAAATTCAAAGCTATTAGCACAGGGAAGACACCAAATCTGCCACCCTCGAAACCCGCTTATCATCCTCCGATTGCACCTAGACCACAATCACCAGCAATACATATTCGAGCAAAAAAGAAACATCCAGTTGTCAGAACATTTTCTTTACTGATACCCATTTTATCATTTTTAGCTGGGCAAGTAGTTCAATACTGTTTATATTCAGATTTAGCTAATGGTAGTTTAATGGGGATACCTATAAAGCAATTTCCATTATGGATACTAATAATATCCACATTAGCGAGCGCAACAGCAACTATACTTACATGCTATAATTCTTGGGATTTGGCAGGCAATAGCAAAATTGGCGATAGTTGGTCATTATTAAGTATATCCAGTGCAGGCTTAGCGTTATTGCCGTGCATTTTTGGAATACCTATTTTAATTTGCTCAAGCATAATTACACGGCAACGAGTCTCTTATTCTGACGAGTTCATCCCCATAGCGCCAACGATAATATCATTTTTTGTAGGACAAATTCTTTTGTATTGGGGATATATACAAAGTGGCTATGTTACAGTTTTAACAGGTTTAATAGAAATATCCGATGCATCAAATTTCAATCAGGTTGCATTTCTAGTTATAACAACAATTCTTGGGGCTACAGCAACGGGCATAATGTCCTATATGGGACATTATTTTGTAGACAATTACAATAAAGGGAGTGCTTATTTTGCATTAGTACCCTTTAACTTGCTCATGATTACACTACCGACGCTTAGCGCAATTCCTTTGTTCGTAGTTTCTATTGTATTAATCAGTGCAAAGAAAATTGGACATATTAGGGCATTAGCGATTGTGCTTCTTGCAATTTCGGTATTATCCGTTGGAGTAGCTGGAATTGTAGATTGGGCAATAGACACTACCCAATATACTGTAACATTAGATTTTAACGGTGGAACTTGTGAAACAAGCGAAGTATTAGTACGCTATGGAAAGAATATGCCCATTATTGAGGCCCCGGAAAAAACAGGGTATATTTTTGAAGGATATTATGATTCAATAGATGGAGGGAAGCAATATTATTATTCCGATATGACGAGCGCCTCTAAATGGGATAAAAAAGAAGATAGCACTCTTTATGCTCATTGGGATGCAAAGAAATTTACAATAACATTTGACAAACAAGGTGGAGAAAATGGGACGAATTCTGTAACGGCTATTTATGGAAAACCCATGCCATCGGCGACTGCGCCACAAAGGAGAGGGTACTCGTTCCAAGGTTATTATTCTTCTACAAATGTAAGGTACTATGATAGTCAAATGAATAGTGTGCGTAATTGGGATAAAATAGAGGACGTAACTCTTTATGCAAGATGGGAGTCAACATTGTCATTATCAGTTTCCCCTGGAAGCATTTCGGATTTAAGTGGTTCAACGACGATTACGTTATCGGCATCTGGCGGATCGGGCGATTATACTTATAGGGTTGATAATAATCCGAGTGGTATTACATGTAGCATATCGGGTAATAAATTAACTGTCACAAAGAAAGATAATAATGCTAGTGGCAGCATCCGCATAGTGGTGAAAGATAATACTTATGGCACTTCCGCCACACGCAGCATTAGTTACACTACCTCCGGGTGTGTCGCCGCAGGCACATTGGTAACGATGGCAGACGGTTCATATAAAAAAATAGAAGACGTACGTGCTGGTGATATAATATTATCATGGAATTTCATTACTGGTGAAATTGAAGCGGTTCCTGTATCGTTATATTGGAATCATGGTGAAGACGACTATCAAGTCATAAATATGGAATTCACTGATGATGTAAAAGTTCGCGTGATTAATACACATGGTTTTTTTGATTATTCGTTAAACAAATTTGTATATATTACGAATGATAATTATAACGATTATATCAATCACGAATTTGCTTACTTGGATATGCAGGTAGGATTCAAAAGAGTAACATTGCTTAATGTCAATATAACCGAAGAGAGGATTGGATGTTATTCTTTGAGAACTGCTTGCAATGACAATGCTATTGTTTCTGGATTATTATCTCTAACTTGGGAAGACTATGCTGGTATGCTAACATATTTTGAAGTCGGTGAAGACATGAAATATGATGCGGAGAAAATGCAGACAGATATAGAAACATATGGGCTATATCGTTACGACGAATGGTCTGATTATGTAACATATGAGGAATTTATTGCTTTAAATGGTCAATATTTCAAAATACTGGTCGGCAAGGGTATATTGCAAGAAGAAGATATCATAGGATTAATAGAGGGAATGAGGACTTAACAATAATGTAAAAAGGCATAAAAAAGGAGCGACAGACTGCCGCTCCTTTTTTCTATGTGTGGGGAAAGAGGAATAAAGTTGAGTACCAATCCCAAAACTCTTTCAGATAGTTCCAGGTATTATCCTTTTGTACCGCATATAAACAACAAAGCTCAATTGCGATTAATGCAACATACAGCAAAGCGCCGACCAATATGAACTTTAATATCTTTCTTTTCATTTAAGCCCCTTTTTTCTGTTTTATATATCGTACCGAGTTGACGATGATAATAATCAATAAAACACCCAATATTGGGCAACCGATAGAGAGAATAACAATTTGCGTAGTAGATAAGGGCTGCTCGGCATCAGTTGCCTTAGGATTTTTTACTGAGCAAAGCGAAATCGAGATATCCTCGACATTGTTTCCACTATAAGAAGTATTTGATAATGGAAGGTCGCAGTAAACAATGTAAAAATCGCTATCAATGGTAAACTCAGTAGGTATAGAAGTCGTCGGCGAAAGAATTCTTGCTACCCGAACAGTAGGCTCAAAAATAGTATTAAATCCAAGACGGACAGGTTGGGAAATGGTGATGGTTGAATTACCAGCAGGTAGCTCAACCGAATAGTCCAAATACATATAAGAGGCGGAAAAACAAGCATTATATAAATCGCTGTCAGTATATAAGTATTCAGATGACAAGAACTCTCCGATTTTTATCGTTAATAGATCCTTGTAATCATACTCCACGTTAATATTTGCGGCGGCTTTTGCATACTCATCAATATATTCGCCAAGCGACAGCTCATTGCTCTTGACAGTGCAGGCATCGGTCAGTTCCAGCTTAGGGGCTGAACCGAATACCGTAAAGTGTGTGAGTTCTCCCATTGTAGCAAGTTTTATTTCAAATCGACGATTTTCACTATAATAAGTATGACGACCAAAAGTATAGAGGATGCGGCTGTCGGGGGCAAGCTCAATGGCAAACATAGTGTCTTCGGATGCGGTAACGGTATAGTCAAAGCAATCCATATCAAGATTTAATGAAGGGGGACTGATACGTGAGTCCATAACCTTGTCGTATGAATCAATGTTATAAGCATAGGTAAGCCGTTTGGAATAACCATGAGTAGGGGTAACAATGGTATCATTTACGGTGCAAGTAATTCCGTGATTGTTGTCAGACAAATAATAGCTGAAGAAAGGTAGTGTCCACGAATATGAAGTAGAATCGCCAGAGTTTAAAATCGTATAGGTAGTGGATAGAACCGCCGAAGCATTGCGATAGCTGAGCGTGCTTTTCTGAGAAAGTAAACGCACGCTTGCCGTATCATTTATCTCTGCTTGGAAAGCAGGCGGCGCCCACGAATCGGTCATAGCGGATGCGTGAATTATGGGTTGCAAATTGATCGATAAAGCTAAAAGGAGTAACGTAAGAAATAACAGATTTTTATAGTAGCGAATACGGCGCATAGCCACCTCCGAAGTGAACCTTAATAATTATTAAGCACGAACAATTCAAGCTGCTTATTTTTTTTCTTTGCATACTGAATCGTGTTATAAGTACCGCCAGATTTTTTCTGTTCGTTCCAAAATGCGAAAACAATATCCGAATGGTCAACCATATATTGGTTGCGCTTTTGCATGCAGAAATTGGTGTATTTGTCTGACACGTAAGTTACCTTGTCGGCGCGTTCCAAAATCTTCGCATAGGCTTTCTTTTCTTTATCAGACCAATGCTTGTCTTGATTGGGACACGGAACGGCAATCTCCAGCTTGATGTGGTCATAGAAACTATCCCTCAACCCGAGAACGATTTCCGCAAAATCGCTGTCAACCCCGATTGCTCCCCCGGCAATGAAATAATTAACTTTTTGCTTTCGGATAGCTTCTCCAACAAAACAGGCCATACTCTCGATGTATTCTTGATACGAGATGCTTTCGGTATCATAATAATCCCACGGGAATCCTTGCGGGCGGTGACCTGTAACGCAGCAAACTTTGAGCATTTCCATATAGCACTCCTCAATTGTCGTCAACCGATATTTTATCATTTTTTAATAAGGTTCGGCAAGCGTTCTCAATAGAGAACCTATAAAAGATGACGATAAATTATAATTTTTGTACGGTTCTCATATGGGAACACGGAGGAGTGCGAATGACGCTGGCGGAAGCTGTAAGACATCGGCTTTTAGCTTTGATGGAAGAGAAACATTTTTCTCAATATGATTTTTATTTGAAAGGCGGAATACCTAAAGCGACGGCTTCGCAGATTCTGAGCGGAAGTCGCAGCGGACGGGTAGCGCTCAAAACGCTATACGAAATGATTGCGGCAATGGGCGTTTCATTATCCGAATTTTTCACAGACCCGATTTTTGACGAATTATCAGATTAAAAGTAGAAAATAAAATCGATCGCAAATGAGCGGTCGATTTTTTATTGGAAATGTTTGCTTTGTCTTAAAAATAGGACAACTTACTATTGACAAACAAATGTTTATTTTGTTATAATGGCGCCAACAGGTGGTTGATGGTAAATAAACTAAGAGTTGATTTAGAAGTGGAGGCTACTTTCACAGTTGATGGAAACATAAAGCCCCACGATATAATCTATAAAGACAGAACTCTTCATATTACGAAAATAGTGCGGACGCGGAAATACTGTCCGCCGATGATTAGCTGTTTCGCCCCGACCGAACTCACCGTGTTAATAGAAGGTCAGGAACGGCAAATCTATTTTGAACCGAGCAGCAACAAATGGTTTTTGGTAAAAGACGTTTACAATTGATATGCAAAACGATTTATAAGTCGTATAATTTTATTGTTTCCGTCAATCAAGTAACAAGCGACCGCAAAAATACGAACAAATCTGCGTACAACACGACTAAAAAGACGGCTTGATTACCCAAATGTTTCGTGTTATAATATAACCAAGAAACACGGAGGCGGCACAATGATAACTGCAGAACAAGAAAAATTCATAAGAAAATATGTAAGCAAAGAATACTTCGACGTAGAAAAAGTTATCGGCTATTTGAAATTGCACGATGTTGTTGGAGGAGAAATTTTTGCTATAGCTCCTTTGCCAGAAGATAGATTGGCACACCCTGGTAGGCTTGAACTTTTAAGAGAAGGGTTTGGATTTAACGCAATAGACAAGGAAACATTCATTAGAAGAATACCTTTTTATTTCTATGTTGCGGATTATAAAGGAAACCACTGTGGCGATCTTAAAAGCATCATAAGCGGATACTATAAATATACGCAATACGGTGACCCCAACTATGAGGAAGTGTATCAGCGACTCGAGCGGCTGTTTTATCACCACAAAATCAGCATTGTAAACATCATGGAATACACCGTAGGTCAGACAGGCTATGTATCTCGGTACGATATATTTTGTTTATGGTGTGACTATGTTGACCTTTGCGAGAAGATGTACGTTGGCGATACGACACCCAAATCATTATTATACAGCTACAATAAATTATTGGTTTATGCGGGTCAGAAACCAATAGTATTCTTGCCGGGGCTGGTCGGGTTTAATGACGATTTTATTCGGGATGACAATGAAATAGTTGTCGGTGGTGAGTTTCCTTGTGATAACAAAGGCAATCCAGTTATGAAATGGATAGGCGTAAAGGTTGAAAATTCTGCGTATATTCATTGCAAAGGTGACTTTAACAAGGAGCTTAGAATAGGGCTTACACCAACCACCAAGATATATATGCTGAACATCTACAATAAAGATGGCGAAACAAAAAATATTTGGTGGCCTATTTATTTCGGGTCAGCTGTAACCGAGTTTGATAGCTGGGCATTCAAATTCTATCGTGAGCGTGGAGGCTTTACTCAAAAGCAAGTTGCGGATGCGGTTGAAACATCCGTAAGAACATATCAAAAATGGGAAAGTGGCGACTCAATTCCTGATGGATATAATTTAATTCGCTTAATGAACATTTTAAATATTGACTCGGTACAAGATTTCATAAAGAAAGAGCCCATAGTGGACGAAAATATCAGAGTGGAGGATTGGATAGGTGATTAATTATTGTACAGTTTGCGGCGGAGAACTTAAACTCTCCGTCAGCGAGAAAAAAGAACAGCACCAATGTCCGACGTGCGGTGTTATAATGACAACATTCATTGACCGCAAACGGATAAAAGGTGAGGACATTCTCTCGGTGTTTATAGATCGAGAAAGCCTAAGAAATTTAAAGCTCGGCTACGAAAGCATAGGACAAGCGTGGCTTGGGGAAGGAGAGCGACATGAAACTACATAACGAAATTTGTCCGCATTGCAAAAAACTGAACGCCAACCTCAACTTAAAGGAAACGGACGGGTCATACGAATGCATTGACTGTGGCAAAGTAACAAAGGTAAAGGGAATAAGCAGAAACGGAAGATGGATACCTTTATTAAGTCCAGAAGACCTTTTGCGCAAGCTTGGGAAAACCCCATCCGTTGCCGAAGTAATGGCAAAGTAATAATTGATTTCAATAGATGTGCCGCCCCGTGCATCTGCGAAATATACGAAAGAGATTTGAGCTTGGCGTACTTTGGAATAGGAGCATCCCCTTAACCGTTCACGCAGTCGCCAAAATTCATAGCAAAAAATCCATGAGGGGGAAGGAGGGTAAAATGGAATGTATCAGGAAGACAACGCAAAACCCGTAGAAGTCGTGTGTAACAACTGTTTCACTCGAATCTTGGGATTAAGAGTAGACGGAATTACTAAGGTACAATGTCCAAGGTGCGGAGCCGTAATGGTTTCAAGGGTTATGAGTAGAAGACACGTTCAAACGGACACCTATGCACCCAGAGGACAACAAATAATTTAATTAAGACTTGTTTGCGTATTGCTTGGTCGGTCTGAAATAGAGACTATATAAAGCCAAATCCAAACGCAAAGACAAGCGGTCAGGTTATACCACCTATTGAGTGAGAGGCCAACCGATTTTCGGTAA
>OFGN01000891.1_pt1 | contig 27021 bp, 26 predicted proteins | sample 1521821 | NCBI WGS metagenome assembly OFGN01 (sample SAMEA3504094, study PRJEB24116) | mouse gut metagenome | biome: mouse gut; feature: mouse-associated habitat; material: faeces | place: Denmark | collected 2011
CCCCCTTCCGGTTGGCGTTTTTGCGGAGATACATTAAAATCTCATTTTCAATGCACCGGGAGGCGTAGGTGGCCAGCTTGATGTTCTTGTCCGCACGGTAGGTCCCCACCGCCTTGATCAGGCCGATGGTCCCGATGGAAATCAGGTCGTCCTGATCCCCGGTTTGGGCGTAATACTTCTTTAACGAAGACAGCAAAAGGAAAAGAACTCTGGAAAGCCTACGGACAGAAAGCTTTCCAGAGGTGTGGGAGGGAAATGGTATGCTGCTATACGGTGATTTGGGACGGACAGTAAGCGCATATCTACCGATTCACTTGCTGCCGAATGTATGCCTGTTGGTCATGAAACAATTTTTTATTGCACTGAGAACTTCCAGCAAAAACTGCTGTTCAGAGGCAGTGCAGCCGGACAGCATCTCTGACAATTCCGGCTGCCAAATACTGCAACAGTCCGGCTGGTTTTCATAAAGAAGTTTATCTGCGGTACACTCCAGAGCCTCCGCGATATTGACAACCGCTTGCAGGCTGGCCTGCTTGATTCCATTCTCAATGTGGCTGACGTAAGGGACAGAGAGGTTTGCGCACTCTGCTAGCTCCGCTTGGGTCATTTTTCGTGCCCTGCGTATGACGCGTATCCTTTGTCCGATTCGTTTGTAATTCAGTACCATGTTTTTGCCTCGCCTTCGTTCAGATTCGGTCAAAATTTTACCAACCGCGGAACGATAGAGAAGGCAAGTCAAAAAATAGGTGAATTCTGTTGTTTCCAATAACCACAGGGATACCAGTGTCCCCGTGGTTATTTCCATTTGTCAGGAAAATATTCTATACTGAGGAAAAAATTCGGGGGTAGCCAAACGTGAATGAAAGTGAACGCAGGCAAAAAAGCATCCAACAGCAAAAGGACAAGATCCGTCGCCGGTATCAGGGAACCGTCTCAGAAAAAGTTCGCATCATTCCTGTTACAGCGGCGCAACCGGATTTCGATGATGACAGTACACCCAAGAGGGTGGCGGTTTATGCGCGCGTCTCCACGGGAGATCCCCGGCAGACCTCCTCTTATGAGCTGCAAAAGAACTACTACGAGGGTCAGGTGCAGAAACATCCCAATTGGACGCTTGTTTCAATCTATGCGGATGAGGGGCTGAGCGGGACAAGCATACAGAAGCGGAAAGAATTTAACCGAATGATCCAAGACTGCAAAGCAGGAAAAATTGATCTGATCCTAACAAAAAGCATCTCCCGCTTCGCCCGCAACTATGTGGACTGCGGGCAGATTGTCCGAGAACTGATGGACTTGAACCCACCGGTAGGCGTACGCTTTGAAAGCGAAAATCTTTTTACATTGAAGATGCAGGGCGAGATGCAGTTGATGATGTTTTCCGGCATCGCTCAGGAGGAATCCCGGATCAAAAGCAACGCCATGAACGCCTCCATCGAAATGCGTTTCGGAAGCGGAATCTATCTTACGCCACCGCTTCTTGGATACGACAGGGATGAAGAAGGAAACCTGGTCATAAACGAAAAAGAAGCCAAAATTGTCCGGCTCATTTTTTTCCTGTACCTCTATGGCTATACCTGCCGGCAGATCGCGGACACGCTTATACAATTAGGCTGCCGAACCAAAAAGGGGAATACGGTGTGGTCTGCGGGCAGCGTCCTCCAGGTCTTGCGAAATGAGCGTCATTGCGGAGCTGTCCAGGCGAGAAAAACTTTCACTCCCAATTATCTGAATCATAAGTCCAGGAAGAATCGCGGAGATCGTCTCAGCTATTTTGCGGAAGACCATCACGAACCGATTATCACTCCAGAGGACTATTTTGCGGTACAGAAGCTGCTCAGCAACGCAAAATACGGTGGCAGAGGCATTCTGCCAGAGCTCCACACAGTAGTAGATGGTCCTATGTGCGGGTTTGTCGCTGTGAATCCGCGTTGGGCCGGATTTGACGCCGCAGACTATCAGGAGGCCTCCCTGCGCGTCTGCGAATCTTCCGCTGACTTGAAAACAATCCGCGTCGAAGCACAGCCCGGCGAGTTTGATTTGAGGGGCTTTGAGGTCGTCCGATCCCAATTCTTTCATACTGCCGGCGCACCGTGCGTTACGCTTTCCACGAAGGGAATCTGCTTCAACCGTATATGTATCCAAAAGCTCAGAGAGATCGCGTTTGTGGAATTGCTCGTTCACTCCGGTAAAAAGATGCTGGCTGTCCGGCCTGCGGAAGAAAAGGGGCGGCACAGTCTGCGCTGGGCGCGTTTGGCCGGAAACGGCGGATGGATACCCAGAACGATTTGCGGTGCGGCCTTTATCCCCACGCTATACCGGCTGTTTGGCTGGAACGCAGAGTATAAATACTGCATCAAGGGTATATGCCACAACAATTGTGAGGAGTCCGTCCTTCTGTTCTATTGGAAGGACGCTGAAATATTGATTCCTGACAAGATATTTGAAGGCATCGATCATAGATTCTTTCGCAGCGCCGCGCGTCGGGCTGTCGCCGCTTTCCCGCCGCCGTGGGCGGATTCAGCTGGAACCGTCTGGTACGCACATTGCCAGCTACAGGATTTGGCCGTCATAGACAATTGTGGAGACTGGCGGCTTATGGCCCCCGCAAAACCGCCCGCCGGAGGCGGTGAGCGGAATTTTATGGAAGCCGGTGCGGTTGCGGATGATATTCAGCGGCTTATTCCACAGATCCGGCGGGAGGATTCGACAGATGGAGGATGAGAGATACCTGCCTCCGGAGAAAGTTCCAAGCGGCATTTTTTCCGATGATGGTTTTGAGGTTATACGCAGTCAGTTTTTCTCCAGCAGTTCCGAGCCGGTTCTTTCCTTTGGACGAATGAAAATGTGGGTCAACAGTGTGTGCCTGAAAAAATTTCATGAGACGGACTATGTACAGATTTTGGTAAACAGCAGCACGAAGACGTTTACGCTGTATCCCAGTCAGGAGGGAGTCCTGGACGCGCTGCCGTGGTGTTCCTCCGGCGGCGGAAAACGGAAGCCCCGGCAGCTGTCCTGTCCGCTGTTTTCTGCGAAAATATATGCGCTCATGGACTGGAATCCCGACTGCCGGTACCGGCTGACAGGAAAGCATCTGCGTGAAAACGGGGAGCAGCTGCTGGCGTTTGATCTGCGGTCGGCGGAGGCGTTCCTTTACGATGGGGATGCAACACGGCGGTATATGCCGCGCTTTCCCGTTGATTGGCGGGACCAATTTGGTACGCCTGCCTCAGAGCGCCGCCTGGAACCGCTGGTCCACGTTTTTGAGGAAGTTGTTGTTATTGAGTTGGAGACGCCTGTCGTCACGCGGGATGCACCGGCAATTCATGAAGAGAAAGGGGAGAACGGAATTTGGCAGAGTCCGGCATCAGAAAACTGTACACCTTGAAGCTCCGGGAGGAATACCGGCAGATGGTACAGCCGTCCGGAGAGGATGTGGTAAAGCGCATGGAGGAACAAATCATCCGTTTTGGCTGCGGAGAACCGATATATGTCTGGAGCAGGCGGCTGTTGGTGGATTATGACCGGTATGAGATATTTCATCGCCTGCACATCCCATTCCGCATTGTAAACTGCTCTGCCAGAAACAGCGAGGAAGTGATCGACTGGATTTGCCGCAATCAGCTCCAGCGGACGGATCTCACCGATGCTATGAGACGCTATCTGATCGGACGGCAATACCTCGCCTTGAAGCTGCTGGGCGCCCATTACGCGGCCTCCACACCTCCTGCAAGAAATTGCCGTATATCATCTGTCAACACATCCAGATATGAAGCCACGCCGATCCGGATACGAGAGCGGCTTGGGAAGTTATACCATATCCGACAGGAAACCGTAGAACGATACGCCGCCTATATGAAAGCGATTGACATTGTCCGTGCCGCTGCGCCGGATCTGGCAGAGGGGATGCTGTCCGGACAGCTGTGGCTGACAGTTGACCATGTTATGGAGCTGCCCCATAAAACGCCGGAAGAAATACGGAAATTAAACGATCTGCTCTGCGGCAAAGCGGAGAACCTGGGCAAACGTGATCTCCTGTGCGAACTTCTTCCCGCAAAAAAACGAAGCGCCGCTGTTACCCCTACTCCACCGGCAGCTTCCGTCAAGGATATGCCCTGCTATGATCCGGATGCGGAAATCGCCAGTCTGACATTAACGATTCCCGCTTGGGTCAGCTCCATGCGGCGGACAAATCAATCCATAGATTTCCGTGCGGTATCCATCGGTGCAAAGCAGGCCGCTCGGAAAGAGCTGATCCAACTGAAAAACGAGGTGGAGGCGCTCCTCCATGCCATAAAGAAAGAAGGGTGACCATGGCGGACTACAGTGATTTTGTTCCTGATGTACATTTTGAGAAAATTCCCATTAAAAATCTGGTTTCCAATCAGACATATCAGCGCAACCTCTCCATTGCCCATATACAGAAGACCGCCGGGCATTTTGACGTGCGTCAGATCAACCCGGTCAAGGTCAGCCGGCGGGACGGGATCAACTACGTTTTTAACGGACAACACACCATTGAGATCGTGGCTTCTGTGTCCGGCTCCAGGGACACGCCCGTCTGGTGTATGGTGTATGATGGGATGGATTACGCGGAGGAGGCGGATACCTTTGCCAAGCAGCAGAAATTTGTAAAGCCGCTGATGCCCTATGAGATCTTTATGGCAAATATTGAGGCGGGCAACGATGACCAGATTCTGATGAAAAGTCTGGTGGAGTCCTACCGGCTGCGGCTGTCCTCCAGCAAAGGGCCAAACTGCTTGTGCGCCATCTCCACGATAGAATCCATTTATCACCGGTATGGCCTCAATACCCTGGATCGCACTTTGCGGCTCTGCGTTGCCTCCTGGGAGGGTGAACCGGATTCGCTGACCGCCAACATCATCAAAGGGATCGCGCTTCTGGTCACCGCCTTTGGCGACAGCCTGCGGGACGATCTGTTTCAGGAAAAGGTCGGGAAATTTTCTTCCCGCGAAATCAGCCGCAGTGCGCGGGAGCGCAAAATGGGTTCCATGGGTTATGCGGAGGTCATGCTGTCGCTCTATAACAAAAAGACGCGCTATCCTCTGCGGTGGGCGCAGCTGCATGAGCTGCAATCCCAGCGTACCGGCGTCATAGGGAATAGTGGAGGCGATGAGCAGGATGAATCGGAAGCAAGCTTAGCGCATACGCAGATAAGACTCAATAATCCTTAAAACAGCCCCCCAACCAGCTTTCGCCGGTTGGGGGGTAAGCTGCCTGCAATTTCAATTCACGCCTTTCCTCTTAATTGCAGGCCCATTCCGATCCCGCAGATACCGCCGACGATATGGATAAGGTTTGCAACATTATCCCGTATGAAGAAGATGGAGTACACCTCCTGCCCAAGATACATGAGCGCCACCAGAATCAGAGTAACGGGGATCTGCCCCGTCTTCGCCCCGGAAAAGGACGACAGCATGATGAGCATGAACACAATCCCGCTGGCTCCCAGAAGGATTGTATGGGGGAAGAAAACGAATTGCAGAATCCCGGTGATCAATGCGGCAGCCATGATTCCGAGAGCGATTGTCTTACTCCCGTATAATTTCTCAAGCGGCGGTCCCACAACCAGAAGCAGCAGCATATTACTGGAGAAATGTGTCAGACTGGCGTGTCCGAAGATATGTCCGAAAAAGCGGACATAGGTGAGAGGATCCAGCAGGGAGGCGCGGTAGACGGAGAAGGCTGCCGTTGTAGATGCTCCGGACGTGAGAAAACCGAGAACGAGGGACAGCAGGGAAACAAAGAAGAACCCGAGAATGACAGGGGCGTTGAATTGCAGCTTTTTCATGACAGATACCCTCCATATCTTCGTTTGCTTACTTGCATTGTAACGCTGTATGGGAAGTTCTGCAACAACATTCGGCACGGCGGCTGCTCAAATCCACAGAGGATCCTTCACGAAATTCCGGCCGGGAGATCTGGCCGGAATTTTTTCATTCCCCAAACATATCCATGAACTGAGGTGATGCAAATTGGAAAGCGCACAGCGAGAACTGGTCAGCGTCCTTTTGGATACGCTCTATACCCGCGGCCTTTTGTCAAAAACCACCTATTTGAACGCGGTGGATTTGGTACATTCCGTGATGGATATTCCCCCATTTTTCCGGTATCCTGTGTGCTTGACAGAGGAGGCGAGCGGACATGAATGTACTCAGGATACGCAATGAGATGCGTAATGGCAAGACAATTTTCGACCTGCCCCTGAGGGTGACCTTCTACGCACGAGTCTCTACCGATAAGGACGAGCAGATCAACAGCCTGGAAAATCAGGTGCAGTATTACACAGAGCTGATTCAGTCAAAACCTAACTGGACGTTCATCCCAGGGTACATCGATGAAAGGATTATATTAGGAACAAGTCAGGAAGTGCTTGCCCCACAAGGCTTTCCTGATTTGGTCCTAATTTTTATTTGGCCCGAAATCAACGGGCCATATGGGAGGCTGATAAGGAAATGTGTAGAATTATCACCGTTGCCAATCAGAAGGGCGGCGTAACCAAGACCACAATCTGCCAGCATTTATCCTATTTACTGGCCGAACAGGGGCGGCGTGTCCTCTGTGTAGATTTCGACCCGCAGATCAATCTGACCTCCACGCTTCTTCCTGATGGACAAGCCGTAGGAATGGACATCAGCGGCGTCATGGCCTGCCTGCTGGAGGACCAGGATCTGCCCGTTCCCAGCAGCTACATCCAGCGGTGCGGCAAAGCAGACCTGATCCCCGGCAGCAAAAACCTGGGTAAACTGGAGACCAGCCTGCTTACGGAAATGGGGACGGAACGCTTTTTGCAGGAGATCCTTTCCCCGCTCCGCGCGCACTACGATTACATCCTCATTGATACCAACCGGGCCGCCAGCCCCCTTATGACCAATGCCCTGACAGCGGCGGACAGTGTGCTTGTTCCCATCTGCCCGGAGTTCTACTCCACAGAGGGTCTGAGCGATCTGATTGCCAGCGTCTTGAAAAACAGGCGGCGGTTAAATCCCCATATCCAATTTGAGGGGATTGTCTTTTCCCGCTGCAACCTGCGGACAAACCTTTACCGCACTACGCGTGCCAATGTGGAAACTGCGTTTCGGGGAGAAATCCGGGTGTTCAAAACGGCAATTCCCGATACGGTAAAGGTTGGGGACGCTATCAGCCGGGGCTTGACAGTGATGGAGTATGCCCCTGAATCCAAGGCCAGCAGCGCATACCGGGCCTTTGCAAAGGAGGTGCTTGCAAGTGAAACGGAACGCGCCCCCGCCGAAGGGTGTACGATCCATGTCCTCTCTGACAGCGGAGTGCGCCGGGTTGGATAGCGGCCCGGAGCAGGAAATCACGAAAAAAGGTGTTCGGCTGGTGTTTATTGCCTTTGCCCGAATCCGCCAGTTCCAAGGCCACCCTTTTCGGCTCTACACCGGGGAGCGGTTTTCCGATATGGTGGAAAGCATCCGGCAAAATGGGATACTCATGCCGCTGATCGTCCGCCGCATTTTCGGAGACCCGGCACACGATTATGAAATGCTCTCCGGACACAATCGTATGAACGCGGGACAGTCCGTCGGCCTGGAGGGGGCGTGGTGCGTTGTAAAGGAGGGGCTGTCTGACGCGGAGGCAATGATGTATGTGATCGAGACCAATCTGCTTCAGCGGTCCTTCAGTGATCTGCTCCCCAGCGAAAAAGCGGCTGTGCTGGCGCTCCGCTATTCGGAAATGTTCTCACAGGGAAAGCGGAATGACATTCAGCGTGAGCTGGAGGCCCTGGAGTGTGGCGATACTTGTGGAAGTGACTTCCACAAGTGTGCCGATGAAACTTGTGGAAGCGACTTCCACAAGTCCAGGAACCGGGATGTTCTGGGCGAGGACTACGCGCTGACCGGGCGGCAGGTAGCGACCTATCTGCGGATCAACCGTCTATGCGACGGGCTTAAACTCCGGTTAGATGAAAAGCAGCTGACCCAGGCGTCCGCTGTTTCTCTTTCCTATCTGAGCGACTCTGACCAACTGGCAGTCCATGCCGCGCTGCTCCGCTACCAGCGCAAGCCCGCCGACGCGCAGATGGCGGCGGTGCGAAAGCTGGCGGAGACCGGTCCGCTTACAGAAGACAGTATCATGGGCCTCCTTCAAAAAAAGGCGTCGTCTCCACCACCCAAAGCACTCAGCATCCAATCGGCGGTCTATACCCCCTATTTTGCTTCAGGAACGCCCAAAAAAGAGATTGAGCGTGTGATCGGGGAAGCATTGGCGCTCTATTTCAGTCAGCCAAGGGAGGAATCCGCATGACGACTACAACGCCTGTTACGCTGTCCGACTGCCCTCCTGCGCTTCAATCGGCAGTACGGGAAAAGCAGAGCGCGGCCGGCAGCGAACTACTTTCCATTACCCGGACAGAGACCACCCCCTTCAAAGACAAAAGCGTTGTGTCGAGCCAGTACCGGGTCATTATGAATCGCTTAAACCTGATAACCGTCCTGCATTGTCAGGCGGATGGGGTTTTGAAGGACAAGGTGTTCACAAATGAGCTGATTTGGGGTGATGTTCTGGAGATCATCCGGACAGCCCCGGACGGCTCATCCCTGGCGGAGCTGCGGCAGGCGGTCCCGCCGCAAACCAGGAAACTCTTATCCCTATAGCCAATTCCATTACAGCTTGGTCCCTGTGCGGTTTCCGCACAGGGACCGGGCTTTTCTTTTGCCAAAAATGAGGAGGTGTTGAGCATGACAGAACAACTTACGAAGCGGCGGCCAGATCCCTTTGACGGCTCCGCCGGCGCCCGGCTGTGCAGAATGGGCCTGCTGACCGCAGCCGGAGATGTAGAGGAAGCCGCCATGCAGGTATGTACCCATATTTTTGCGGCTTCTTTTTTTGATGATTTGTGCGACGTATATGCGGATCAGGCGCAGATGCTCAGAATTATGGATGCGTTCCGCGAGCTGGCGGAGCGCAAAGACCCCCAGCGCATTTTCCTGCTGCTGTCCCTGCAATACGACGGGCTGTGCAAGCCGCTGCCCGATCCTGTCTGGTGGCTGGCAGGATACCCTCCGGCGCTGACCCGGTTCTCCCTGGGCTTCGCCGCTTGCCTGCTTCATCTGATGGCGGACATGGAGAAAAACAAAAAGGAGGACGACCTTGGTGAAATTATGGATCACAGCTCCCAATGACGGGACGCCGCCGCTCTATGCCTTTCTGGACACGCTGGAGGAAAAGCAGCGGCAGAAAATATTTTCCCTGCTGGCCCTGCTGCTGCAAACGCCGGAGACCGCCATGCGGGAGCCGTATGTCAAACACTTTGGAATCGAGCGTTATCGGGCGCTCTATGAGCTACGGGCCAAAAGCCGGAATCTGGTCCGCATCACCTTTACGCTGAGGGAAAACGGCGACCTTCTGTTCCTGATCCCTTTTATCAAGCGGCACCGGCGGGATACGATGCAGGCGCTGGACGCCTCGTTGCGCCTGCTGGCGCAATGCAGGGATGGTTCATGCTCCATTCAGGAGCTGTCCATAAAATCTTACACCAATGGAGGAAACGCAACATGAAAATCAAATTGATCCTATCAGGAATCCTGCTGGCACTCTCCGCGCTGGCAATCGCTTTTTGGAGAGGACGGTGGCGTAAGGTATGAAACGGATTATTGCGCTTTTTGCGCTGCTGGCTCTGCTTACCGTATCCGCGTCCGCCGCCTACATTCCGGAGGATGTGCTTACGGAGAACAGGGACGGCAGGCAGTTGGTCATCAAAACCTACACGCTGTCCCCCCAAGACGACCCGGCGGATCTGGTTCAGCCGCCTTTTGATCTTGACGGATTCCACTATGAGCATATGGAAACGGTCAAGGAGGATCTGACGTTTCAGGACGCCCGGCAGCACACCGAGACGGTTACGCTGGAGACCTCTACAGACGGCCTGGCGGCAATCCTGGCGGAACTGTCTCCATCCATGGAGTACGCAAAAGACGGGTATACCGGCGTTCTTATGCTGGATCATACCACGCTGAAAACAGAGGCGTCCGGCTATACCACCAAGACCTACACCATCAGCGATACCCGCCAGTACACCGGTCTGGACCGCAACGACCCATCCTATGTCCCCGCCACTGTGGTGAAAAACGGCACTACGCTCTCCCTCAGCAATATCACTTGGAATACGACCGGGACGGGGATCTATGGCGATACCCTGCTGCCCACGTCCTATACCGCCACCGCCACCTATACCGCCAGCGGAAGTCGCAAAGCGGCGACAGGCTATGTGACGACGGCGAGTTACACTGGCGAGATCACAGCGGAAGGGGTGCAGTCGGTACGGTATACCGTTACCTATCTGGGCGCCCCTATCGAGGGAGCTACGCCTGAAGCAAAAGAAGGCGTCTCCATTTTCCCATGGGTCATCATTCTTCTGACGCTCACCGCACTGGCGGGAGGAGGCGCGGCGGCGTTTCTTTTCCTGCGGCCCAACGCTGTGATCTACGCGATGAACGCGAAGGGCGTGGCCTACAAACGGCTGGGGGCGCAGCGCCTTACGGTCCGCAAGCCCAAGCTGGACTTTACCAGGTTGCGGGAGTATCCGGCGGCGGAGGCCAGCGTGGAGTTGAAACGGCAGGTGGCCCACAAGCTGTCCGGCTGCCTTGTCACCATTCAGCTCTATGACGGAACGCGCACCCATCTGGTAGAGTGGAACGACGGTATGGACAGCTACTGGTTCGCGGTCAAAGACGACGATAAGGAGGAAAACGAAACATGAGGAAAATAAACAGATTTTGGGGGCTGGCCCTGACAGCGGCAGCGATGCTGTCTCTGGCCCTTCCTGCCCATGCGGCGGACTATTCGTTTACCACAACCGCGCCGCAGGATTACTATGGCGATACCTCCTATGAGGAGGTCTACGGCTCGCAGTATAATTACGGCGGCCCCAATGTGGTGGATTTTCTGGACCCCCTGGCGGAGGGCGCGCCCGCCGCTTCCAGCGCCGGCTCTCTGGAGTACGGTCTGAGCGGCGGCAGCGGTGGGCTTTACGCCGACAGCACCGGCAGCGGCTTTCCGGTGGAGTGGATGGAATCGCCGGCCAATGCTATAACGGCCACCCCTTCGGTATCCACTACCACATCCTTTACGGACGCCAGCGGTATGACCCGCTCAGACGGTAACATCGGCACGCTGGTGATCCCCAGCCTGGGAATCCGCTATAAAGCTTACGAGGGGACGGACTCCGCCACCATGCACAAGGGCGTGGGCCATTTCCCCAGCACCAGCGCATGGAATGGAAATATCGGACTGTGCGGGCACAACCGCGGCTCCCGCCACAGCATCGGCTCCATCAAGGATCTCAAGGTGGGCGATACGATCCAGTACGAGACCTCCAGCGGGACCCGGACCTATTCGGTCAGCTATGTGGGGACCATCGAGTGGACGGACTGGAGCTATCTGAACGCCACCAGGGACAACCGCATCACGATTATCACCTGCCTGGCGGACCAGCCTACGAAACGGGTTTGCGTCCAGGCGACAGAGGTGTATTCATAAAAAGTTCACATATCACTTTTCGACACATGAAAAGGCGGGATTTTTGCAGAATGTGTCCAGTAAAGAACAAATCGCCTCCTTTTAGTCATAACGGTAAAGTCGTTTCAAAAAAACCTTTGACAACCCCTCTTTTTCAGGTTATTTTGTGATTACAGGAACATTTTTCATGGAGAAGAGGTGTTTGTCATGGTAAGAAAATTTCCTGGGCACACTGCCCCAAACGCCGGCAGTGAGGAGTTCCGCATTACGCTGGATCTGACCGTTGACCTACCTAAAGAGGTCGCGGATCAGCTGGAGATGTGGGGAGTCAGTGAGTTTGATTCCTGTGCGGTTGACCCAAACCGGCGTCAAGTCAAAATGAGCGCCAGGACAACGCTTTACCGGAAAGGAGCGTAATGAGATGAAGAAAACAGTATGTGCGCTGCTGTGCGCGGCGCTGGCAGTGACGCTGGCCTGCCCCGCTTTTGCTGCGGAGCAACCGGCGGAAGTCAACGAAGCTGGCGCGTACCTGCGGGAGCGGGGCGTGTACCGGGGGGACAGCACCGGCAGTCTGATGCTGGATAAGGGGCTGACCCGCGCTGAGATGGCCGCCGTCATCACCCGGCTGCATGGCGAGGGGGAGGTCAACCCGGAGCATTACACCTGGGCCTGCTATTTTACGGATGTGCCCGCCTGGGCCAAGCCCTATGTGGGCTACTGCATCGCCAATCTGCTGGTATCCGGCTATGACAGTTCCCGGTATGGGCCGAATGATCCGGTCAATCCGGCGATGGCCTGTACGGTGGTGTTTCGGTGCTGCGGGTACGCGGACGGCGAGGGCAGCGCGTGGAGCTACAGTACCGCCTGTGACTACGCGGTCAGCCAGGGGCTTATTAGCCCGGCTACCGCACAGTCCCCCACCATTACCCGGGGCGAGATGGCGGTGCTGATCCGGCGGGCCCTGCAAAAGCAGGAAGCCGGGCAGCAGACGCCGCCGCCAGTGGCGGTGGAAGCCCAGATCGGCGCCTATCAGACCCACCCGGACGGCAGCATTACCATCAGCGCGGATTCTTGGAGCCGGGAGGACTTTTCCCAGCAGGCAAACCCGGCTGTATTCACCGGCTACTATACCCGGGAGCTTTACAACGCGATCCGGCAGACGCTGGTGGACTACGGCAATCAGGGTTCCCCGGACTACCGCTACGCTTATACGATGGTTGCCAAGGGCGATGCGTACAGTGCGGTTAAAAATGTGGTGGGCCGTATGAGCGGCGTGCTGCGATACGAGCATTACGCGCCAAAGAATTTGGCTAACTACTGGCAATACCTTGATTACTATGCTGTGGATGCCAAAGTTCAGGAAAGTTACCGCGAACCATTAGAATTTATTCAGCCAGTGATTGCGGAAGCCAACCAGTTAGCATCAGACCGGGAAAAGGTAGAATATCTGCATGACTACCTCTGTACCCTGCTGGCCTATGAGGAAGGGGCCAAGGCTATGCCTCCCCAGGCTTTTGCGCCACACATCGGAGAGTTGAAGGCCAACTGCGGGGCCTACGCTGTGGATTTCAAGTTCCTTTGCAGTGCAGTGGACATCCCATGCTTCACTATCAGCACAGACATCCATACTTGGAACATGGTCTATGTAGACGGCAAATGGCTGCATGTGGATGTATCCCTGAACGACCTGGCCCACAGCCACGCAATCCTGCTTTCCGAAGACTATCCCAGGAAGATCGACCAAGCGCCGGAGGCCACAGCCTTTATCAAAGAACTGCTGGTTCCCGGCTCCACAAAGTAATTTCATACCATACGCAAGATGAAAGACAGACCGGTTACGGCCTGTCTTTCATTTTGCCCAAACACGAAAGGAGTTCCCATGAGACAACACAAGAAATTTTCAAGGATTCTCTCCATGCTGCTTGTCGTGGCGACACTGTTCAGCCTTTTGGCGGTCCCGGCCAACGCCGCCAGCCTGAAAGACAGCGGCAGTGTAACGCTCCAGCATCTGGGCCGGGATGAGTTTCTGAGTAAAAGCAGTGGCGGTAGCTTAGGCGGCGGCCGCTGGAGCTACACCAGCAGCAAGGGACTGACCGGTACCGCCTACTGCGTCAACTGGGGGCTGAGCGCAGTCTCCCCCAGCAAGGCGCTCACATTGCAAGAATATAACCGGAACCCCAAGACTATGGGCGCGTTCGCCAATGGGTATCCGCAGCGGACGCTGGAGCAATTCAAGGAACTTCACACTGGGGATGTTCGTGGCATTGCCGGCCTAACCGAAACAGAGTACCAGTATGCCACGCAGGTAGCGGTGTGGGCCACCTGCGGCCAGCTCTCCGTCCCCGGCACCGCATTCTCCGCCGGCCGCGCGGCGCTGGTGGAACCCACCTCGGACGCCCAGAAGATCCGGATATTTGACAGCGTAAAGGCGATCCTGAGATTGGCCAACGGCTGGACACAGTACCTTTATACCGGGATGTATCTGCGGGCGGAGGAGGACCGGGATGTTCGTGGTGTTGAGGTTCTAAATAGTCGCGGCTTAGAAGGTGCAGCTGAGGAAGGGACAGACGGCATCAAAAAGGAAACCATCGGCGGACGGGAGTATTACACCCGCGTGATGTATGTGGCCTCCGCCACCTCCACTTGGATCGACGGCTATACCACCAAGGTCTACTCCACAGACGCCCCCCAAGGGACTATCTTTACTGCGGAGAACGGCTCGTCTCTGGAGACTGTTCAGGAGAACGGCGCAACCTGCTACAAGGTGGACACCAGCAAACACCGCGATACCAACCTGAATGCAAATGGCAGTGAATACTACGGCGCGTTCAAGGTCTGTATTCCCTGCGATAACGCAGCCGAGTCGGGTTCTTTTTCTATTAAAGCCATCGGCGGGGTAGGCCAGTTCAATCTGTTTTTGGCCTACAACCCGTCGGCTTCCGAACAGTCCTATATCGTGGCCGACCCCGGGTATACCACCTGCGACGCGGTGACTACCTTCAAATGGACCGGAAGCGAAAGACCGGACAGCGCCAGCCTCCAGGTCGTCAAGACCGGTCCGGGCGGCGCACCGCTGGAGGGCGCGGAGTTTACGCTCACCGGCGACCAGGGTACTACGGTCACTGGCACCAGCGACCGGAACGGCCAGGTCATTTGGACCGATCTGGACCCTGCCGAAAAGTATACCCTGACAGAAACCACCGCCCCGGAGGGGTACCAGATTATGGCTCCAGTGAACGTCACACTCACCGCCGGGCGTACAGAGTACCTGACGGTGGCGGACGATACGGAAAAGAGCTTTACCATCAAGAAGATCGACGCGCAGAACAAGGCTTCCCTGCAAGGGGCGGTATTCGTTTTTGAGCAGATCGACGGCGCCTACAAAACGACCGGCACCACCGGCTTTGACGGTACCATCTCCTTCCAGGGCGATGAACTGCCCTACGGCAGCTACCGGGTAACGGAGCAGTCCGCTCCGGACGGCTATCAGAAGGATACCCGCGTAGAGACGGTGGAATGGGACGGCACCAAGGATGTGACGATCACCTTTGAAAACGTCCGGGACATTGGACTTACCATTGTGAAGCGGGACGCCGATACGGATGTTTGCCTCCCCGGCGCTACCTTCGATGTGTTCGCTGACGGAGAGAAGATCACCTCTGTCACCACCAACGACGCCGGCGAGGCGTATGTGACCGGGATCAAAAAGGAAGCGTACATTGAGATCGTGGAAACGGCGGCCCCGGCAGGGTATGTGCTGGATAAGACGCCCCATGGCATCCACATTGACCCCTATAATCCGGCTATTCAGGACGATCCCGTTCTGACTGTTACCAACCAGTGCAAAGCCGCCCTGCGAATCGTGAAATACGATCAGCAGAGCGGCAATCGTTTGTCCGGCGTCACCTTTGAGATCTATAAGGATTCCGAGCTGTTTGATACCAAAACCACAGACGGCAATGGCGAGATTTTCCTGTATGATCTGGAGCCGGGCACCTATCTGGTGCAGGAAGTATCTACAGATGATGCCCATGTGGTCAACTCCACGCCCCAGCAGATTGAGCTGAAAGCGGGCCAGACGGGGACGCAGACGCTGATCTTCTTTAACAGCCTGAAGCCGGGCATCCACCTTGTCAAGGTGGACAGCGTGACGATGAAATCTCTGCCCAATGTACGCTTTGAGTTCAAGAAGGTTGGCGGCTCTTACCGGCAGGAATTTCGGACCGACATCAATGGCGAGATCGACCTCTCTAAGTTGGAGCCGGGGGCCTACGAGGTGCGTGAGCTGGAAGCGCCGGACGGCTATCTCATTGACGACGCCGTTCGCGTGGTGCAGATCAATCCGGATGAGAACGCCAACTTCGTATTTACCAACACGCCCAAACCGGCTTTGAAACTGATTAAAACCAGCTCGGACGGTTCCCGGCTGGGCGGCGTCCACTTCCGCATCGCCAAGATTGAGGACGGGACGCATTATCTGGACCGGATCACCCAGCCGGACGGCGAGATCAACATTGACAATCTGGAGCCTGGGGTGTACTCGGTCAAGGAGACCGCCACTGTCTCCGATCACATCATTGACGTGCGGGAGTACCATGTGGAGCTGTTCCCGGGCAAAACTTCTACTTTGACGATTGAGAACCAGAAGCGCCCGAACCTGATTGTCTATAAGCACGATGCCGACACCGGGGAGCCGGTCCCGGATACGGTGTTTCTGGTCAAGGCGGCGGACGGCCACAGCGTCAATGAGATCAAGACGGACAGCGAGGGCAAGGCCACGCTGAACAATCTCCTGCCGGGTGTGTATGAGATTTCGGAAAAGTCCGTTCCCGCCCCTTGGCTGATGGACGCCCCGCCCCAGTTGGTGACGCTGTACCCCAACCGGGATCACGAGGTTTTCTTTGAAAACCACAAAAAGCCCACCCTTACCGTCAACAAGGTGGACAGCATCACTGGCAGCCCCATCAAGGGGGCCAAGTTCGAGGTCTGGTACGGCTCCAATAACACGACCACCGGGGAGCTGAACAGCTTGGGCACTTACTTTTCCGATGAAAACGGCCAGTTCTTCATCGACCTGCTCCGGGACGGCTGGTACAAAGTGACCGAGCTGGAGCCGGCGGCCGGTTTCACCATCAAAGAGCCGGTTATGCAGGAGGTCTATATCAAGGGCGGCGAAAGCAAGGTTTTGACCTTTGAAAATGTGCCCAAGAACGCCATCATTGTAGAAAAATACGATTCCGTTACCGGCGAGGCGCTGCCCGGCTGCACCTTCCAGTTGAAGTATTTGGGCGGCACTTCCGGCACCGGCGGAACAAACATTGGCACCAAAGTAACGGGCAAGAATGGCACCGCCATCTGGACGGGCCTCAATCCCGGGGCCTACGTCCTGGAGGAGGTGGACCCGGCGGACGGGTACAACATCATCCAGTCCTCCGAGACCATTATGCTGGCGGACAGCGGAGAGCAGAGCGTTGTCACTGTCCGTTTCAAAAACGCGCCGGACGGCACGTTGCTGATTCGTAAGGTCTGTGCCACCAATCCCAGCGTGGCGCTGCAAAACGCCGAGTTCAAAGTGATGTACGCCGATGGAACGCTGATTGGCGACAGCAACGGCGTTTACCGCACAGACGAAGCCGGAGAGATCCGCATTACCGGCCTGAAGCCTGGCAAAAGCGTGGTAGTCACCGAGACCCGCGCCCCCGCGGGGTTTATTCTGGATACGCAATCCCAGACAGTGCAGATTAAAGAAGGAAAGACCGTATCTTTGACCTTCAAAAATCAGCCCAAGGGCGCTTTGATTATCCAAAAACGGGATTCTCAGACTGATGCGCCTTTGAGCGGAGCCGAGTTCCGCGTGACAACGGCGGCAGGCTGCGAGGTAGGGCTGGACGGCGTGATCGGCACGTCCACTTTAACCTCCAACGGCATTTTCACCACCGACGCTCAGGGCGAGATTCGTATTTCCAACCTCGCGCCCGGCGCATACGTCATTTCTGAAATCAAAGCCCCGGATGGAGGGTATGTCATCGACACCCCCTCCACCAATGTGGTCATCGGGCAGGGTGGGGACACCCAAACGGTGATTATCAAAAACACCCGCAAGGGCGGCCTCATTGTTGAAAAGTACGATTCTGTCACAAAGCAGCCCCTGGCCGGCGCGCAGTTCAAGATCATGAACGCCAACGGGGAACTGACCCCGGACAACGAGGGCCTGACCTCCTCCAACGGTTTGTATACCACTGACCGAAACGGTCAGATCGTTCTGTCCAAACTGTTGCCCGGCACCTACGTGGTATCTGAAGAAAAGGCGCCGGACAATTACCGGAAGGACCCCACGCCCCAGACAGTAGTGGTGAACGCCGGGGACACCCAGACCATTCGATTTTATGACGATCCCCTCTGCACCCTCACCATTTTGAAGCGGGATGCTGTAACCAAGAAGCCGCTGGCCCACGCGGAGTTTACCGTCCGGGACAGCGAGGGGAAGGCCATCGGTCCCAATAACGGCCGGTATGTCACTGGCACTGATGGTACTGTCACCGTCACTGGGCTGGCCCCCGATTCCACTGTGGTGGTCTCCGAGAGCAAAGCGCCCACCGGCTATATCCTGGACGAAACCCCGAAAAATATTGTGGTACGTTCCGGCGTGGCCAACAGCCTGACCTTTGACAACGAACCGGGCACTACCCTTATTATTCGGAAGTTCATTGAGGGCACTGAGAACGAGCCGCTGTCCGGCGTGGCCTTCAAGGTTGTGGACGGCAACGGCGGCGCTGTCGGCCCGGACGATGGTGTGTATTACACCGACAAAGCTGGCGAGATCGTGCTGGACGGCATTGAGCCCGGCACCACCGTTATCGCCCGGGAGATCAAGACTGTGGAAGGTTTCGTTTTAGACGGAACCCCCCAGGACATCCTCATCAAGGGCGGCGAAGTGCAGCAGCTGACGTTCTGGAACAAGCGGGCCGGGACCCTGGTGATCCAGAAGAAGGATAAGGTATCCGGCAATCTGATTTCCGGGGCGCAGTTCCAAGTTACTTACGCCAACGGCGGCTATGTGGACAATGACAACGGCCACCTGTCCTCCAACGGACTCTACACCACCGACGACAAGGGCGAGATCCGCATCTATGGCATCACCGGGACAGTGGTTGTCAAAGAGACCAAACCCGCCCCTGGCTATGTGATCAACCAGAGCACCCAGACCCAGACGGTCACTGTCAATCCTCTGGACACCCAGACCCTTACTTTCCTGAATGAGCCGCTTTGCTCCCTCACCCTTACGAAAAAGGATTCCGTCACCGGAAAGCCTGTGCCGGGAACCGAGTTTACGGTCAAGGACGGCAATGGGACTGTGCTGGGCCGCTATACTACCGGCAGGGACGGCACCGTGACCGTCACCGGGCTTATTCCCGGTAGCACGATTGTGGTTGTAGAGACCAAGGTCCCCAGCGGCTATGTGCTGAACAGCACGCCCCAGACCATCATCGTTAAAAACGGCTCCAACAGCGTGAATAGCGGCAGCACCGGGACCGTAGGCGGGATCACCAATGTCACCCCTGGAGGCAGCACAAACACCGGCGGCGGAACCAATGGCGGTAATGATCTCACATTTGAAAATGATCCCAAGACCCGGCTGATTATCGAAAAGTACATCACCGGCACCACCACCCCGCTGAAGGGCGTGGCCTTCCTGGTTACGGAGTCCAACGGACAGCTGCTGGGACCCAACAATGGCGAGTATGTGACGGACGAAAATGGCCGGATCGTGATCGAGGGCTTGGAACCCGGCGTGACCATCATCGCCAAGGAGATCCGCACACTGGACGGCTATATCCTCGACACAACCCCCAAGACCATCCAGATCAAGGTGGGAGACGCCCAGACCCTGAAATTCTATAATACCCCTATCGGCGGTCTGGAGCTGATTAAAGTATCCGAGAGCAGCAAGAGCCAGCGCATCCCCAATACCACCTTCGAGATCCGGCGTATGGACGGCGGGCTTGTGGACACTGTGACCACCGACAAGCAGGGCCGGGTCCACGCGGACCTGGACGCCGGAGACTACTATGCCGTTGAGATCGAGGCGGCGGAGGGCTTCAAGATTGACAGCACGCCCCACTACTTCACCATTCAGGACGGGAAAACGACCACCCTCACCGTCACCAACGCGCCCTTCTCCGGGATCATCATTCATAAGGTGGACAGCGTTACCGGCGAGGGTATTTATGACGTAAAGTTTCTGGTTTACGATTCCAACAAGAACCCCATCGGACAATATGCTACCGACGATCAGGGCTACATCTACCTTGACGACCTCACTGTGCAGGGCAAGGGTAAGCTGTTTATCCGGGAGTTGGAGGCCGCCGAGGGGTACGAGCTGGATAAGCAGTACAAGACGGTCTATGTGCAGCCGGGAAAGACGGTGGAAATCGAGTGGGCCAATACGCCCATTACCGGCCAGATTCAGGTTTACAAGTATGCGGCTGAGGCCAACCCTGTAACCGGGGACCCGGCAGGAAAACCGCTCCAGGGCGCGGTCTACGAGATCAGCCAGGTACGCAGCGGCAAAGTTGTGGACTATATCACCACAGACGCCCGCGGCGTGGCCGCTTCCAAGCCCCTCCCCCTGGGCCGCTACAAAGTTGTCGAGGTCACTGCCCCGGCCTATTACCAGCTCAGCGGGAAAGTCTTTGATGAAACACTGGAGTATTCCGGCCAGATCATCAAGGTCAGCGACTACGACAAGCCTGCCAACCTGAAAGTGACCATCACCAAGACGGGCAACAAGCAGCTGCTGGCCGGCGATTCCATGCGCTATGATCTCACAGTGGCCAACACCTCCAATGTGGCGCTGGACAACTTCTTCTGGCACGACCGCTTCCCCACCGACTGCGCCACCGCGAAATCTATCACCACAGGCACCTATAACACGCGGCTGAACTACCGGATCACCTATAAGACCAATTATAACGACTATCGCGTGCTGGCGTCCAATCTTCTGAGCACCAACAATTACGCCTTTGATCTGGCCGCCATCCCGCTGATGCAGGGTGAAGTGGTCACAGACGTGCGGCTGGAGTTCGGCAAGGTGCCCGCCGGCTTCGCTTCTGTGATGAAGCCCACCGTTACCGTCCAGACCCGGGCAGACTTGGCGAACGGCTACCAGGTGGTAAACCGGGCCGACGCGGGCGGCCAGCATATGAGCCAGTGGGAGACCGGTATCACCGCATGGATCACCGTTATCATCCGGCTCAACCAGCCTAATCTGCCCAAGACAGGCTACTAATCCTCAAAGGGGCGGCTCCGCAGGGAGCCGCCCCGCCCTATACGGCAACAGGTGGTGTGACTATGGAAAGTAAATTGACGCTTCCGCTTTTGAACCGGACGCAGCTGCTGATCGACCATGCGCCATATAGTGTGCAGCCACAGTATCTACCGGAACCGCCGCCGGCGCAGGGCATTTCCCCACGCTGGCGTCCTTATGCCGCCGGACCGTTCTGCCTGGTGCAGAATATCAGCGTCATTTTTCTGGCGGCTGATGCTGCTGCGGCTGTTCCCGCGACTCACGCAGGCGCGCCGCATACTCCTGACGTTCCGCTTCATCCGCAGGACGGACAGCATATTTCCCGCAATCCGGGCACTGCTCTGGCTCAACAGTCCGACTAAAAATAAAATGACAGTTATCGCAAGCAAAAATCATGTTCATCACCGGAGAGTCAGTATAGCACCTTCGCCGCTTTTTCGCAACGGCCCAACGCGGCAGGAAAAGGCAGCCTGTCTGTTGGCTTCTGATTCGAGAGGAGGAATCTCTTTGAAAAAACATTGCTTCTGGGAACACCTGGGCCCCAGGCTCCCCCGCTACTATGTCCAGATTATGACGGTAATCGTGCTGTGCGCCTGCATGGTCACACCGGCCTTTGCGGTTGACGATATGTGGACGGTGGCAAGTATGCCGAATATGTGACGCTGCGCCCCGGCAGCGGATTGACCGAGCACACCATGATCTACGGCGCCACCGGCTCAGGAAAAACCAGAGGCTTTGTAAAGCCCTTCATCCTCCAGACCGCCCGCCGGAAGGAGAGCATGGTCCTGGTCGATCCCAAGGGCGAAATTTACGAGAGTATGTCCGCCTTCCTGAAGGAGGAAGGCTACGAGGTACGGATGTTCAACCTCCTCGACATGGAGAACAGCGACGCGTGGAACTGCCTCAGCGAGATCGAGCATGACAAGGACCTGGTGCAGTCCATTGCGGAGGTCATCATCAAGAACACCTCCAACGCCAATGAGCGGCAGGATTTCTGGGAAAAAGCGGAGCTGAACCTGCTCATGGCGCTGATGCACTATGTCGCCTCCCAGACCGTCCCCGGCACAAAGGAGCTGCTGCCCATCCAGCAGCGGTCCTTGGGAGCCATCTACCGGATGCTCTCCAACGAATCCTTTGCCGACCTAGAGCGGCGGTTTGAGGCCCTTCCTAAAGGCCACCCGGCTCTGCCGCCCTACGGTATCTTTAAGCTGGCCAACCGCCAGATCTGGGGAAACATCGCCATTGGCCTGGGCAACCGGCTTTCGGTGTTTCAAAATCCGCTGGTGGATAAGATCACATCCTACAACGAAATTGATCTGACGTTGCCGGGGAAAAAGAGCAATACCCAGAGGGCATTGATGCTCCCGGATGAGATCCTCCGCATGGACAACCGGGAGTGCCTGGTGCTGCTGCGTGGGGAAAAGCCCCTGCGCCTCTACAAGATCATCCCGGACGAACATCCCAGCTTTGGACGGCTGCGGGATGTGCGGGTAGCCGAGTACATTCCCCATTGGCGGCAGGAAGAGGCCAAGCCCTCCGCCCCCGTACAGCCGGCGGCACCGCCGGAAGAGAATGCGCCGCCGGAACCGGCCCCCGAACAGTCGGAACCGGTACCCCGGCACGACCTGCCCGCCGCGGAGCAGGCTGGAAGGGTGGCCCAGTACGACTACGGACTTTTGGACCCGGAGATAAGCGGCTTTGATTCCCCGGCTCAGGAACCGGGCCAGGACGCCCCCTACGGCGCTCTTGACCTGATAGAAACCCTGCCCCAAGATGTGGGCGGCGAACGGAAAGAGGAGGGGCAGCTCTGAATGCGCTGTCCCTCCCCGGCTTTGCAGGCAAAGTGTCAGACCGGATTTCAAAACCGATTCCTATGCAAAAAGAATATGCGGCCCATCATGCTTTGTGTCCTTGGATACGCCCTCTCGCCCGGCTGAATACTTCCTGCGCGGAATAGCGCACAGCAGTCAGCACCGCCGCTCGATCAGCCTCATCCAAGGCCAGTTCCACCCCGGCATTGCGCTCTATGCCAAAAGTCGCCGCAAGGCCGCATTCGCTTTTTTCAGGACCAGCCGCTCCGCAGCCTCTGGAATCGGAATGAGCGGCCTTGGAAGATCGTTCTTCCCAATCGGGGATAAGACGGATATGACGCATGGTGAACCTCACTGCTTTCCCTGTAAATCATGTTTGGCGATTCGATGATGCGCGATCTCATAAACCGCGTCGTCCTCGCGGACACCGATCACAACCAAGACCATGCGGTTGGCGTTCCGGACAAGCTGATAGACGATCCTGAGTCCTGCGCCCCGCAGCTTGATTTTCAGAAAGCCGGACAGCTTAGAAGCGCCTTTGTTGCCCAGCCATTTGCCGTATCCGCCTTCGGTTTCCGGCAAAGGATTTTTCCGCACCTTTTCAATCGCTTTGCGTACCAATATCCGCTGGCTTCCATCCAACGCCCGAAAGTCCTCTAACACTTCGGGCAAATACCTGATTTCCCAGCTCATTCAAACTCCACCTCGGATGTGTCGGCATAATCCGCCGGCGTAAAGCCCAGCGCTTCATCCACCTGCTGCTGGGAAAGCAGGGCGGCGGGGTCAAAGTGCGCCATGCGCGTGGCAGCCTCCGCCGTTAAGCGGGCGTCGTTCACCTCGTCCATCAGGCGCACATACTCCGCAGGCGACATCAAAACACACTCCGCCATGTTGTTTTTCATGACGACCTTGGCCCCGCAGCGTTTGACTTCCTCAAACACCCTGCCGGCAAGCCCTTTATTAAACTGTGAAATCGAAACGGTATTTTCGATTGCCCCTCGAATGGTATCCATATTACTCACGCTCCTCTACCCTAATATTATACCCATCATCAGTAAATATGTCAATCAATTTACAGATATGACTACCGTTAAAAGGAGAGACCGATCATGAAGGCAGCCCCTATGACGCAAAAGCCCTCGTTCCCTTTGATGAAACAGGGAGACGTTCAGAATATCTACCATTTGCAGATGCCCCGCTGGCTGTTCACAGACCCCAAATACATGGAACTGGCGCTGGAGACGAAGGTGGCCTACACTTTCCTTCTGAACCGCTTCCAGCTCTCCCGGCTCAATGGCTGGGTGAACGAGGACGGGGCGGTGTTTATCATCTATACCCGCCGCTCTCTGGCGGAGGAGATGCAGGTCAGCTACCGTAAGATCATCGAGGCCATGAAGGAGCTGACCGCCGCCGGGCTGATCTGGGAGAAGCGCTGCGGTCGAGGGGACGCCAATCAGATCTATCTTGCGCTGATAGAGCATCCCGAACCCAAAAGCGGCAGCGCTCCCTTTGTGCCGCCGGAGCATGAGGCGGCTGGCGGGGAGCCGGAGGCAGGACCGGAGGAGGCCGGTGGGGACGGCGGACTGAGAAGTGCCGAATCCGCACCTCTTGACCTGTCCATCAGCCAAGCAGGGGCGCACGCGCCCGCTTTAGAAGTGCCGATACAGCACCTCCAGAAGTGCGGAACCGGCATCTCTAAAAGTGCGGGACCGGCACTTCCAGAAGTACCGGAACGGCACCCCAATTATAAAGAAAAAAGAAATACTGAACAAAGTCATACAGAAATCAGTCTGTCCGTCGGTGAAGGGGGCGGACTGGCGGAGACGGGGCCGGGAAGGGAGTATTTCACCGCCGCCCGGGGTATGAGCGAGCAGGAACAGCTGGCGCAGATATTGGAGAACTGCGAGCTTTGGATCTTCGACCCGGATACGGCAAAGGTATTTGCCAACGCCATTGAGCGGCTGTTTTACTCCGACAGCTTTCGGATTGGGAAGGCTGTGCTGCCCCGGACCAACGTGCGTTCCCGGCTGTGGGACTTGGACGGCATCATCCTCCAGAGCGTGCAAAGCAAGCTGGCGGCCAACCAGCGTGATGTGAAGAACTCGACCGCTTACACAATGGCGGTCATTTTTAATACCATTTGCGAGACCCACAGCGACCTTCTGGTGGACCCGTACCTGAACAGCTTAGGCGGGCCGCCTGCGCCGCCGGCGGGCAGGTAAAGGAGGTGGGGCCTTTATGAATCTGACAGAGGATCAGCGGTACTTCCTGTCCATTCTGCGGGAGACCGGCTTCATCCGCCTGGATCAGGTGCTGCCGCTGCTGCGGATCAATGAGCCGCAAAAGGAAATCATTCATGCCGGGGCCTTGCTGCGCCGTCTGCGATACATGGGCCTGCTGGCCCGCTCCGGGGACGGCTGCATCTGCCTGCCGGACCTGCTGCGCGACAGGCCGGACAGTGAAATCCTTTTGTCGCTGGATGTGCTTCTCGCGCTCAGGCCGGAGCGATTGCTTCAGGTATCCGCGCGGCAGCCGTATAAGCTCTGCTTCCTCCTCCAACGTTCCGATGGATGGATCGACTACTTCGCAGTGATGCCGGTGCAGCCCGGACACGAGGGGCGTATCAGCCAGCTTTTGCAGGCGGAGCAGAAGAACTATGTTTTCCTGCTGCCGCTGGAAAATATGGAACAGCACCGGCAGATCACATTGTCCCGGAGCCACTTTTTCGTTTTACGGCAGGGAGAGCGGCTGCGGTTCTATAAAGGGGGTGAGGCCGGAAAATAGTTGAAATTGGCCGCAGTCATAACAGAAAATCGAAAGGAGCAGTACACAATGACAATGGAATCTATGGAATATGGAATCCCAACGGAGGAGCAAATGACGCAGCAGCCCGATGGCCTGCCGGAAACAACGGAGCCGGGCCTTGCGCCGGAATCCCCGGATCATCTGCCGCGGGAGGATGCGGAAGCCAGCGGCACACCGGAGCCTGTATCAAATGAGGGAGAGGCCCCGGAAGCGGCGCCCAAAAAGAAACGCACAGCCAAAAAGAAGGCCGAAAAAGCGGAGGGCGCAGTCCCGGAGGCGAACGACGCATTGGAGGCCGATGGCCGGACGCCTTTGGAGATGCCGGAGACGGTCCCGCCCGATGGAGAGCTGCTGGAAGCGGACCGGCTTGACCCGGAGGCCGGGAGCGCGGGTTCCGGCGATATGGTCGTGGTGGGGCTGGCTGACCAAGGGGGCGATGACCCGCCCGATGGAGAATTTCCCGCAGGAGAGGAGGCTCTGCTTCCAAGGGAAGCCGCTTTACCGCCGGAGCAGCCTTCCCCGCCGGAAGAGACGCCTCGGACTGCGGCCCCCCGCCCCCGGGCCGGGAGGCCGGCGGAGGGCCACAGCCCCCTGCTGTCTCTGAAACTGAATGAGCTGGACCGGAACCTGACCGAGCAGGAGCGTCAGGAGTGGAACGATATTTACGCCTCCTTCCGCTCTAAATCGGTACTCACTGGGAAGATCATCGGTGTGGACGCCCACGCCTTTCACGTCCGAAACCGGGAGACCGGGCAGGTGGAGCGGAAAAGGATGTACTGCGCCGCTGTCATCTCCCTGCGCGTCAAGGTGCTGATCCCGGAAACCGAGATGTGGATGCCCGGCGAGGAGCGGCCTACCCACGTCCTGCGGAATATGTCCGGCGCGGAGATCGACTATGTAATCCTGGATGTGGACCGCGAGAACAATATGGCGATTGCCTCCCGCCGCATGGGGACCATGATCCGGCAGCGGGCCTTTGACACCGCGAGGGGCGGGCATGAAGCCGGGGAACGGCTGACCTGCCGCATCCTGACCGTTGGACCCAGCCGCTGCCTTGTGGAGTGCGGCGGCAGGGACCTTACTTTGCGCTATCAGGACATCAGCTACTCCAGCTATTCCGATCTGCGGGAGAAATATCATCCTGGAGAAAAGCTGGACTGCGTGCTCAAGAGCTTTGACCGCGCCTCCGGCCGTCTGACAATCTCCGTCAAGGAGGCGGCGCCCAATCCCTTTGAGGGCGCTGCGGCCCGCCACCCTCTGGGTTGCCGCCGGCAGGCGGTCATCAGCGGCAAATACGGCGGTGGTGTGTTCTGCACCATGCCGGACGGCACCACCTGTCTGTGCCTTTACACCGCCCAGCATACCGATCGGGACTTCCGCAAAGGCGATACGGTGATCCTGGCAATCGTCAAGTACGATTTCGAGCGCAGCTTGATCTATGGCCGCATTTTGTCCAAGTGGTAAGCAGGACGGTCCATACCGCCAGAACCACCAGAAAAGGCCCCGCTCCGGCGGGGCCTTTTCTTTATAGGATATGAGAATCATAGCTTCCACCTTATATCCGTTTTGGGTGTAGAAGAAACCTCAACTGTTCAAGCG
>OFGN01000904.1_pt1 | contig 26790 bp, 23 predicted proteins | sample 1521821 | NCBI WGS metagenome assembly OFGN01 (sample SAMEA3504094, study PRJEB24116) | mouse gut metagenome | biome: mouse gut; feature: mouse-associated habitat; material: faeces | place: Denmark | collected 2011
CGTTGCAAAAGATTCCTTTTGAGAAGAGGTCACCGGAGTCTGGATCGCCGACGGATGCGTTGCAAATTCACCGTCAGATGGCTGGCGGACACGAGCCGGAGGAACAGCAGTTTGCGAAGGATGCACCGTGCCGAATTGCGGTTCGTCGGAGAACCTTATAGGGTTGGGCTCCGAAGACTGCGGGGCGCTCATCCCTGGTTCCACATGAGGCAGCGGAACTTCGGGCTCTTTCTTTTTCCAAAAAGGCATACTGCTCTTCCTTTCTTTTTAATTTCGTCCGACTTTTTCCTTTAAATATTCAATAGCTGAAGCCACTGTTAAAAAGGAACCGAAGGTGACTATTCTATCAGTCTCGTACGCCTCTTCGATGGCTCTCTGAAGAGCTTCCTCGACGGTCTTGAAAGTCTGAATTTTTTCCTGAGGAACGCCTGCTTCGCATAGCGCAGAGATCCTGTGCGATTCCGCCTCGCGGACCTTGCAGATCCGACAAATACCACTTGTTAAAGCTCGAAACCATGATCCGGCAGACTTGCGCGCGGTCCTTATCAGAAAGCATCCCGAAGACCGCAACCTGACGTGTTGCCTTCGGAAGCTCACTCAGCGTCTTTGCCAATTCTTTAGCCGCATGGGGATTATGTCCGACATCTAAGTAGACCTCCGGTGCATTTCTGACTTTAGAGAAGCGTCCGGTAATACGAGTATTCAATAAAGCTGATTCAAATGCTTCACGCTTAAGCGGCAGTTTTCCCTGCATGCATTGAAGGGCTTCGAAAGCTCCGGAGGCATTGTTCAGCTGATGTTCGCCAGGCATCGTCGGCAACGGCAAATTCCAGAGCTCGCCCCTTGACCCATAAAAATTCCAGGTCTTATCGCCGTGATTGTGCTCAAACCTGAAGCTCTTTCCGATAACCAGGAGTTCGGCACCGATTTTATCGGCGTACTGCTCAACCGTAATCGGAGGATTAGCATCAGCGCAGATAGCTGGCTTGCCCGAACGGTAAATGTGAGCCTTTTCCCAGCCAATGGATTCACGGGTAGTTCCGAGATAAGCCGTATGGTCAATTCCGATGCTCGTAATGACGGAGACGGAAGGCTCAACCGTGTTGACAGCGTCAAGACGTCCGCCGAGCCCGATTTCTAACACCACGGCATCAAGATCTTTTCCCGCAAACAGAAGAAGAATGCCGAGCAGCGTGTATTCAAAGTACGACAGCGTCATCTCGCCGCGAGCGGCTTCGACCTTCTCGAACTGACGAATCAGTTCTTCGTCCTTAGCGTCTTCTCCGTTAATTCGAACTCTTTCGTTGAAGCGGATCAAGTGAGGAGAAGTATGGACACCTACGGAATAGCCGCCGGCTAACAGTGCCGATTCAATAAAAGCGCAGGTAGAGCCTTTACCGTTGGTGCCTCCGACGGTAAACACGGGGCATTTAAAGCGGATGTCCAGACGCTTGAGCATGGTTTCCATGCGGTCAAGGCCTAAATCTATTGCCTGTGCGTGCAAACCCTCAATGTGATGAAGCCACGCATCCAAAGTCTCAAATTTCATTTTGAATAAACTAAAAAGACCGCCGAAGCGGTCCGTAAAAAATGACGAAATTAATCGTTCACTTTCTGTCTTAACACGCCTTCGCTGTAAAGGAGAGCCATTTCAGAAAGCGGCAGCGGCTTGATCTTAGAAGCTTGACCTTCGCAGCCGAAAGCGATGTAGCGGGACTTGCACATTTCAACGGAAGCGGCGCGGGCTGCTTTCAGGTAGGCGCGCGGGTCGAATGCTTCGGGGTTTTCAACAAAGTACTTGCGGATAGCAGCCGTCATGGCCAAACGGATATCGGTATCGATGTTGACCTTGCGGACACCGTACTTAATAGCTTCGACGATCTCTTCAACAGGAACGCCGTAGGTCGTACGGAACTGACCGCCGTATTTACGAATTTCTTCCAAGTATTCCTGAGGAACGGAAGAAGAACCGTGCAGTACGATCGGGAATCCCGGAATCATCTTTTCGCACTCATGCAGCACGTCAAAGCGAAGCTGAGGGTTTGTGCCGGGTTTGAATTTGTATGCGCCATGGCTTGTGCCGATTGCGATAGCCAGGGAGTCACAGCCTGTCTTTTCAACAAACTCCGCTACTTCCTCAGGACGGGTATAAGAGGAATCTTCAGCAGATACCTTTACATCGTCTTCCACGCCTGCCAGTGTGCCAAGTTCAGCTTCCACTACTACACCGTGTTCATGCGCATACTCTACCACCCTCTTTGTGATCTCGATATTCTCTTCAAAGGGTTTGGAAGAAGCATCAATCATAACGGAAGTAAATCCGCCGTCGATACAGGACTTACATGTCTCAAAATCCGGACCGTGATCTAAGTGCAGTGCGATGGGCAGATCAGGATTGCAGGCAATAGCAGCCTCAACCAGCTTCACCAGATAATTATGGTTTGCATAAGCACGAGCCCCTTTGGAAACCTGCAGAATAACCGGAGCTTTCTCCTCAGCACAAGCCTCTGTGATACCCTGAACGATCTCCATGTTGTTTACGTTGAAAGCACCAATGGCATAACCGCCCTTATATGCTTTCTCAAACATTTCCTTTGTTGTTACTAATGGCATATCCTTGTACCTCCATTTAATATTTTTGTATTTTATTATGATAACCGGAAACCGCCCCGAAAATTACCGGGAACTCCGGCTATTTTTCCATCTCAGTCCTTATCACTTAAGAACTTTTCGATACTTGAGATTGCCTCTGCCTCATCCTTTCCGTCTGCGACCACATTGATCTCCGCGCCGCTGTCAAGCCCCAGGCTCATCATGCCCATAATACTCTTGGCATTTACTTTTTTCCCGGCAGATTCAATATAAACCGAACTCTCATGCTGGCTCGCCACCTGTACAAGAACTGCAACAGGCCGCGCTTCAAGCCCATTTTTCAACTGAATCTTCATAGATTTTTCCAACATAACTTTTCTCCTCTCACTACTTTCTCATGCTTTCCGCAATCTCACTAAGCTTCCTTAATCTATGGTTTACCCCGGACTTTCCTACCGGAGGTTTCAACAATTCCCCCAATTCCTGCAGTGTGGCTTCCTGATGCTCCAGACGAAGCTCTGCCATCTCCCGCAAATTCTTCGGCAGATTCCCAAGCCCCCGGGTTTGCTGTATCAGCATGATATCCCGCACCTGTCCCGCTGCCGCATTTACCGTCTTCGCAATATTTGCCGTCTCGCAATTTACCTTTCTGTTGACGGAATTTCTTACTTCTTTTACAATCCTGTAATTTTCAAAATCCATCAGCGACACATGCGCCCCTATAATATTCAGCATGTCGCATATGGCAGAACCCTCTTTTATATAAACCACATAATATTTCTTCCGCAGAGCGATCTTTGCCGGAATATCAAATCCCACAATCAAATCCCGCAGAAGCTTTGCCCTCTCCTCCCGGACACAATCAAATTCCAGATGGTAGCTCTTTCCCGGATCGCTCATAGAACCTATACTGAGAAAAGCCCCCCGCAGAAAAGCCCTTCTGCAGCACTGCCGCTCAAGCCTGCCGCTCAGCCCGGGCATCAGATGTTCCCTTATAAATTCCGCCGGAAATATCAGCTGCCCTTTTTCTGCATCAATCTTTATATTAATGTTTTTTTTGCACAATGTAAAGGCTTTTCGTCGCACAAAATCATTCTCTGTGTTTAAAAAAACCGTTATTTCCCCATTTTCCGGCAAAAACTTCAAATAATCCGCTTTTACCCGCTGCCTGTCCCCAAAGAGAACGATCGCAGACAGTTCCGCATAAATACAATGCACGGATGATGCATACTGCTTTAATAATTCTTCTTTTACTTCTCCCGAAAAAGACAAGGCAGTGCCTCCCCTTCTATCATCATAACATGCCGCTTCGTATCAGTACGCCCACAATGCGCACTCACTTTCCCTGATAAACTCAGATTCCGATATCTCTGTGGCTGAGTTTCAGCCCATAACTGCCCTTATCCTTCAGCCTCCCATAGAGCATGTTAGCCAACGTCACACTCCTGTGTTTTCCGCCGGTACAGCCTATTCCTATCACAAGCTGATATTTCCCTTCCTTGATATAGTTGGGAATCAAAAATGTGAGCATATCCGCCAGCTTATCCAGAAATTCATGGCTCTCCGGATGTCCCATCACAAAATCCTGCACTTCCTTTTCATTTCCCGTGTGCTGTTTCAGCTCTTCTATATAAAAAGGATTGGGCAAAAAACGTACATCAAACACAAGGTCCGCATCCGCAGGGATGCCATGCTTAAATCCAAAGGACACAACATTTATCATAAGGCTGTTATATTCCTCATTTCGGATAAAAATGCGGTCCAGTTCTTCTTTTAATTCCCTGGTCAGCAAATTGGACGTGTCAATGACATAATCCGCCTTCTCCCGGATCTTGCGCAGAATCTCCCTCTCTCTTTGTATTCCCCCCTCGATCCTCTCACCGGAAAGAGAGAGCGGATGCCGCCTTCTTGTCTCCTTATAGCGCTTTAAAAGCACCCTCTCTCCCGCATCCAGAAACAATATCTCATAGACAAACCCTTTCTCTCTCAGCTTGTCCAGAATACTTTCCGCTTCCTGAAAGGACTGTCCGCTCCGTACATCCAGACCGAGTGCTACCTTGGAAGCCTCCGTTCCCGGCAGAGAAACCATATCCACAAACATCTCCACCAAAGAGACCGGCAGATTATCCACACAATAAAAGCCCGCATCCTCCAACATCCTCAATGCCGTACTTTTTCCGCCGCCGCTCATACCCGTCACAACCACAAATCTCATATCGGCTCCTTTTGTATCTCTCTACTTCCGCTGTCTGGTCATTCCTCTCCCAGATATATCACTTCGGGCTCCAGTTCCACACCGAACTGTTCTTTCACCCTGTTTTGTACTTCTTTCATAAGCTGCCGGATATCCGCGGCAGTTGCGCCGCCCTTATTGATAATAAAACCGCAATGCTTCTCTGAAACCTGCGCGCCGCCTACACAATACCCCCGCATTCCGGCATCCATGATCAGCTTTCCGGCAAAGTATCCTTCCGGCCTCTTAAATGTGCTTCCCGCACTGGGATATTCCAGCGGCTGCTTCACCCGCCTTCGTTCCGCAAAGTCCGCCATTTTCGCTGAAATTTCTTTTCTTATGCCTCCGGCAAGCTGAAATTCCACTTCCGTCACCACAATCTTTTCCCGCTTTAACAGGCTCTTGCGATACCCAAAATCCAACTCCTGATTACTATATTCCACCCTGCCGCCGTCCGGCGTGATGCCCTTCACCCTGCTTATCACCTGGCTCATCTCCCCCTCGTAGGCGCCTGCATTCATCACCGCACCGCCTCCGACGGAACCCGGAATCCCGGAGGCAAACTCAAGCCCCGTAAGGGAATGCTCGAGCGCCGCAGACGCCGTCCTGCTAAGCAGAGCGCCGGCTCCGACTATTATTTTTTCATCAGCCACAGCGATATTGTCAAATCCTTCCGCAATATGAAGGATCGCGCCGTCATAGCCGTTATCGCTGACCAGAAGGTTGCTTCCATTCCCTACTACAAAGTATTTTGTACCACTTTCCTCAAAAAATGTAAGCAATTTTTGCAGCTCATAATCTGTCTTTATTTCCAGAAACAATTCCGCTCTGCCGCCTGCCCGAAAAGTTGTATGCAGTTTCATCGGTTCCTGCCTGAGGATCTGTTTTTCAGGCAGTATCCGTTCTATTTCCGCTATGATTTCCGCTCTCAATATCCAGCCCCTTATTCCTGTTCCGCATCCAGTACCAGTTTTGCGGCCCCATATATTCCCGCATCATTTCCAAGTGTTGCAAGCACGAATTTCGCGTCCCTGCTGCCAGGGAACACATATTTTTCAAAAGGCGGGCGAATAAAGTCAAACAGAATTTCTCCCGCTTTGGAAACGCCGCCGCCGATCACAAAAGCGGCAGGATTCAGTACACTGGCTATCACCGCAAGCCCCTTACCCAGTATCCCGCCAAATCTTTCCGCAGCTTCCCGGGCCGCCTTATCGCCTTCCTTTACGGCATCAAATACTGCTTTTGCCGTTATCTCCGTATCCCGCAGCACACTGGGTTCATCGGTTTCCGCCAGCACCTTCTTTGCCAACCGCACAATACCGGTTGCGGAGCCGTACTGTTCCAGGCATCCTTTACAGCCGCAGTTACACGCCTCTTCCTCATCGTCCATAATGTGCATATGCCCAATCTCACCGCCTGCTCCGTCCGTACCTGTCACAAGCCTGCCATCCACGATCACGCCGCCGCCGATCCCGGTTCCCAGCGTCACCATAACAAGTGAAGTATGTCCCTGGCCGCCGCCCTTCCACATCTCGCCGAGCGCCGCCACGTTTGCGTCATTTCCAACCTCGGTCGAAATGCCGCTGAGTTTTTCCATAATCTCCTTGACAGGTGTTACATTCCAGCCCAGATTTACGGCTTTATTGACAACGCCCACCCCATTTACCGGTCCTGGTACCGCTATGCCAATGCCCGCAATCTCCTCTTTTCCATACTGTTTTTCCGCTATTTTTTTATGAATGCTCTCTGCAATATCAGGCAGAATATGTTCGCCGTTCCCCTCCGTTCTGGTAGGAATCTCCCACTTGTCAACCGCCATGCCTTCCATATTGAAAAGCCCCATCTTTACGGACGTTCCCCCAACGTCCACCCCGAATACATAATTGCCCATCTTCTGTCCTTCTCCTTTACGCTTAGTTTTCTTCCCTCTTCTGCGCCAGATTCCTCTGTACACGATTATACAACTCCTGCGCCGCGTTATAGCCCATCTTCTTCTGACGATGATTTACCGCTGCCGCCTCACAGATAATCGCCAGATTCCGCCCGGGCCTGATCGGAATGTTGTGACATACTATCTTATTCCCCAGATATTCCGTATATTCCTCCTGCAGCCCAAGTCTGTCATACTCTTTATCTTTATCCCAGTCTTCCAGTTTGATCACAAGATCAATATTCTGCGTCTCCCTGACGCAGGACACACCAAACAGCGTTTTCACATCTACAATGCCGATACCGCGCAGTTCGATAAAATGCTTTGTGATATCCGGCGCCGAACCGATCAGCGTCTCTTCACTCACTTTACGCAGTTCCACTACATCATCCGTCACAAGGCGGTGTCCTCTCTTGATCAGCTCCAACGCCGCCTCGGATTTACCGATACCGCTCTCTCCCGTAATCAGCACGCCTTCCCCATATACATCCACCAGCACACCATGTACGGAAATACAGGGAGCCAGTTTTACGTTCAGCCAGCGGATAATCTCCGCCATAAACGCCGAAGTCGCCTTTTTTGTATTTAAAACAGGCACGCCCTTCTTATTCGCAATTTCCAGAAAGATCTCATCGGGCACCAGTTCTCTGCAAAATACAAACCCCGGACAGTCGTCCTGGATAAGCCCGTCATAGATCTCTCTTCTTTTTTCCTCACTCATGCCCATCATATAGCTGTATTCCACAAACCCCATCACCTGCAGCCTGGTCGTTGCAAAATGCTCCAGATAGCCGGCCAGCTGTAACGCCGGTCTGTTGATATCCGGCTGTGATATCTTCACATTTTTAATATCAAGCTCCGGTGTCAGATTTTCCAGCTTCATCTTTTCAATTACTTTTGTCAGACGAATACTTGCCATAATTATTCTCTCCTTCTCCTTTACGCCGCAGTGCGCTGCTCGCTGTCTTCGTGGATATTATACCATGTCTATCGACATGCTACGCTTTGCGATGCACACTCGCTTCGCTCGGCGCCGGTATAATATCTGCCGATATTATACCATATCATACCAGAAATTAACAGGAAAAATTGCCTCCGTTCTCTTCTTCAGGATGAAAAAACGCATAAATTCCCCTGGCAATATTTTCCGGGATTTCCGGAATTTCCGAAAGCTGTTCTATCGTTGCCGCCTTCATCTCATTGATGGACTTAAAATGCCGCATCAGCGCCTTCCGCCTCGCCTCTCCCACGCCGGGAATATCCTCCAGAACAGATTTCACCTGGGTTTTGCTCCGCAGAGAGCGGTGATACTCTATGGCAAACCTGTGGGCTTCATCCTGAATCCTTGTGATCAATTTAAAGCCTTCGGAATGTTTATCAATGGGAATCTCCCGGTTGTGGAAGTAGAGCCCTCTGGTCCTGTGATTATCATCCTTTACCATACCGCACACGGGAATATCGATCTTTAATTCTTTCAGTACTTCCAACGCAATATTGACCTGCCCCTTTCCGCCGTCCATCAAAAGCAGATCCGGGAATTTTGTAAAAGAACCGTATTCCGTATCCATTTTTTTCGCCGTAAGTTCTTCCCGCTCCTCCATACCATGCAGAAAACGCCTGGTCAGTACCTCCTTCATGCAGGCATAATCATCCGGACCGCTGACCGTCCTGATCTTAAATTTGCGGTAATCGCTGCGCTTTGGCTTTCCCTTTTCATAGACTACCATAGAACCCACATTCTCAAAGCCGCTGATATTGGAAATATCAAAAGCTTCCATTCTGCTGATATGTTCCAGACGAAGAAGCGCCGCGATCTCCTTTACCGCCCCGATAGTCCGCCCTTCTTCCCGCTTTATCTTCTCCTTATCTTTCGACAGAATGAGCTGCGCGTTCTGCCCCGCCAGTTCCACCAGTTTTTCCTTTGTGCCTTTCTGCGGTACCCTGATATAAACTCTGCTTCCCCGCTTATTGCTGAGCCACTGCTCCAGCACTTCCATATCCTCCACGCTTTCCTGCAGAATCAGTTCCCGGGGCAGAAACGGCGTGCCCGCATAGAACTGCTGAATAAACTGCTGCAGAATATCTCTGCCGGAAACTCCTGACACATTTGTCATATAGTAGTGTTCCCGTCCGATCAGTTTTCCTCCTCTGACAAAAAATACCTGAATGACCGCATCCTGCTCATCCTGCGCCATGGCAATAACATCCTTGTCTTCGCCGTCGCTGTGGGTTATCTTCTGTTTCTGGGAAACGCTCTTCACACTTTCATACAGATCCCGGCAGCGGATCGCCTCCTCAAAATTCAGATCTTCCGCCGCATCCTGCATCTTTTTTTCCAGATCTTTCAGGATCATATTATAATTGCCGCCAAGAAAATCCAGCGCCTGATCCACCCGCTCCCTGTATTCCTCCCGGCTGATATGCCCCTGACAGGGCGCAAGGCACTGTCCGATATGATGGTTCAGGCAGGGGCGTTCCTGCCCCATATCCCGCGGAAGTACTCTGTTGCAGGTGCGCAGTTTAAACAGCTTATTCAACAGATCGATCGTATCTTTCACCGCCGCCGCACTCGTGTATGGACCAAAATAGCGGGATCTGTCCTTTTTCATCTCCCGGGAAAACAGTACCCGCGGAAACTCCTCCGACACCGTCACCTTGATAAACGGATAGGTTTTATCATCCTTGAGCAGCGTATTATACTTCGGGCTGTTCTCTTTAATCAGATTATTCTCAAGCACCAGCGCTTCTAACTCGGAATCCGTCACAATATACTCAAACCTGGCGATCTGTTGTACCATTTTCTCGATCTGCGGTCCCCTGCCGTAAATCTTCCGAAAATAAGAGCGCACCCTGTTATGCAGATTCACCGCTTTTCCCACATAGAGGATCGTATCCGCCTCATCGTGCATAATATATACGCCGGGCTTTGCCGGCAGTTTCTTTAACTCTTCTTCTATATCAAACATGATCTGTTTTCAGCATCCTCTCTGGTTCAATGTCAATCAGTTAACATTGCTCTTCGGTTATTATGCCTTTTATTATAGTACATAAAAAGGGAAAACAAACGCTGTCACGCTTCGCGAGCCAGCTTATTGTCAAGAAAAGTCTCAGCCCCCTCCTGTGGAAGGCTCTGAGACTCTCAAATTTTCTATATTCGGATTTTACCCGATTAGCCGCGATCCTCCGGGTTTTCTTTTTCGGATTCACCGACAATTACTTCTTTTTCTTCCTCTGTCACATCCCCGGCCTCCGGTTTTCCTTCGCCCTTTTCCTCCTGCTTCAGAGCTTCCACTGCCGCTTCGAGCACGATTTCCGCATCCTGCTCATTATCCACAATGGCAGACTCCTGAACATTCTCCGCCTCGGCCACAGGCTTTTCCTTTGGCATTTCCGGTTTCTCATAAGGTTCAAATTCCCTGTCTTCCGGCTTCTCCACAATGTCCTGCGGTACGCCCGAAAAAGCGCCCAGTATACCGTTCTGATACGGGTTTCCCTGAGGCGTCCCGGCCCCGGGCTGGCCATTTTGATAGGGGTTCCCCTGAGGCTGAGTACGATTCTCCGCCTGATTGGACCAATGATTCTGCCGGTACTGAGCATCCCACACCTCTTTTCTGCTGTTTCTCGGCTCTTCCGTCCCCTGACTTCCGCTCTGATAAGGGTTATTCCGGGCTGCCCCGTCCGGCTGACCGTTTTGATAAGGATTCCCCTGAGGTACTCCCGGTCCCGGCTGACCGTTTTGATATGGGTTTCCCTGGGGCATTCCCTGCTGGGGGTTACCGTTTTGATAGGGATTCCCCTGGGGCATCCCCTGCCTGAAGCCGCCTACGGGAGGTATCGGAGGCCGCCCGTAATTCCCCGGTATCCGGAAATCCGGAGCAACCCGCCCGGCGGGTGACTGCTCCGCTTTTTTCTCCTCCGGTTTCTCCTCGGGTTCCGGCAATCCCTTTTCTTTCCGGTAGATCTTCATAAATTCCTTGCCGGTGATCGTTTCTTTCTCAATCAGGAACTCTGCCAGTTTATCCAGCAGCTTTCTGTTTTCTTTCAAAAGTTTCTTTGCTTCCTTATAGCTGTCCTTGAGCAGCTTCATAACTTCCGTATCCACATCCGCAGCCGTATTATCGCTGCAGTTCATAACGGTCCTGCCGTCCAGATATCTGCTCTCCACGGATTCCAGTCCCATCAGCCCGAATTTCTTGCTCATGCCGTACTGCGTCACCATGGAACGGGCAATATTGGTCGCCTTCTCAATATCATTGGAAGCGCCCGTTGTCACGGTATCAAAGACGATCTCCTCCGCCGCGCGCCCCGCCAGAAGTCCTACCAGCATATCACGCAGCTCCGCTTCCGTATTTAAAAATTTCTCTTCCTCCGGCACCTGCATCACGTAACCCAAAGCTCCCATGGTCCTTGGTACAATCGTGATCTTCTGTACCGGTTCGGAATTTTTCTGAAGCGCCGATACCAGCGCGTGCCCTGTCTCGTGGTAAGATACGATACGCCGCTCTTCCTTACTCATAATGCGGTCTTTCTTTTCCTTACCCACCAGCACCTGCTCCACCGCATCGAAAAGATCTTTCTGGGAGACACAGCTTCTTCCCATCTTCACGGCGTTGATCGCCGCCTCGTTTATCATATTTGCCAGATCGGAACCTACGGCTCCGCTGGTTGCCAGCGCAATTTCATTAAGGTCCACAGAATCATCCATCAGCACATCCTTCGCATGTACTTTCAGGATTTCCACACGCCCTTTGAGATCCGGCTTATCCACAATGATCCGCCTGTCGAAACGTCCCGGGCGAAGCAGCGCCTTATCCAGAATCTCCGGTCTGTTAGTCGCCGCCAGAATAATAATGCCGCTCTTTCCGTCAAATCCGTCCATCTCGGAAAGCAGCTGGTTCAGCGTCTGCTCCCGCTCCTCATTTCCGCCGCCGTACTTGGAATCCCTGCTTCTTCCGATCGCGTCAATCTCATCGATGAACACGATACAGGGCGCATTCTTCTCCGCTTCCCGGAACAGGTCTCTCACACGGGAAGCTCCGAGCCCTACATATAACTCAATAAAATCCGAACCCGCAAGGGAAAAGAACGGTACTTTCGCCTCGCCTGCCACCGCCCTTGCAAGCAATGTTTTACCCGTACCGGGAGGTCCCACAAGCAGCGCACCTTTGGGAAGTTTTGCTCCCACCTGTGAATATTTGCCCGGATTATGCAGAAAGTCCACCACTTCCACAAGGGACTCTTTCGCCTCATCCTCGCCTGCCACATCCTTAAAGGTTACGCCCGTCTCTTTCTGTACATAGACCTTCGCAGTGGTCTTACCCATACCCATAATACCGCCGCTCTTGCTCATCTTCCTGAAAAGGAAGCTTAAAAGCAGCCACATCAGGACGATCGGAAGCACCACCGAAATAAGAATCGAAACAATAGAGTCAAGCAGCCCTGCGGTCTGTCCCTTAATATTGACATTGTGCTCGAGAAGCCTTGCGGTGAGTTCATCGTCCTGCACCCGGATCGTGTAATAACTCTGTGTCGGGACGCCCCAAATGTTAAGCATTTTCTCCTGCTGTTTAATCACGGGGTTTTCCGTCCCGGATGACGGTGTATTTTTCGTTTGATCTGAGCTTTCTCCTGTTTCTTCCCCCGTCTCTTCCGCTTTCAGGGCAAAATCCAGCCTGTCAGCAATAAAAATGACGGATTCCACTTTATCTTCTTCCACCATTTCAATAAATTCGCTGTAGGTCACCTCTGTTTTCTGGCTGCTCATCCCCAGCATCAGCATTCCGATAAAAATCATTGTGATGACTGCGGCAAGCATCAGCAGAAAGATATTCTGCTTCTTCGGATCATTTCCCTTTCCGGGCCCCGGTGTTCCCGGTCCTCCGTTTCCGTTGTTTCCATTGTTGCCGTTATTATAACCGTTATTGTTATAACCGCCTCCGTTATTGTAACCGTTGTTATAACCGCCTCCGTTATTATATTGGTTATTGTTATTGTTTTGATAAGGTTGGTCCATTCTCTTTCAGGGCAAAGGCCGCCGCCTCTGTCTTTTTCTCCTTTCCTGTCTCGCCGACACGCAAAATATGCATTTTGCTCAATAGTTAACCCGCAAGCAATGAATTTTTCCTTATTCCCTGAAACGTCAGCGCTCATCAGCCGGCGTTATTGGGAACATTTCATTGCTTGTCAGTATAGATTCTAGCTGATTTGTAAAAATAAAGCAATAACAGAATCATGAATTAATGGACACATCTATTAAAGATTTCTAAACTTTTCCTCATCTGTTGTTTAACGGATTGTGGGCGCAGCACATTATTTGAACTTTTTCGTAATCATTGCATTTACCAGGATATCGTATACAATATTGGGATAAGTTAATGGGAGATGTTCCTTACCAGTCAAAGTATCATAGAAATGAAAAAGGCCACCGAATACAGAACGGATGCTCTTCAATGACCTCCAAATGTGGGTATACGCACAGAAAACAGTTTTCTTCCCTCCTTTTGTTATAAGCGGCAAAGAAAAATCGTTCCAAAACAAACTGCACATCCGGATACTCCGTTTTTATTGTGCAATCCGTTTCGTAATTTGAAACTATTCACCTTCATTCACTTTCTGAAAATACTTCTCTTCCACCTCTTTCACCGTCAATTTCAGCGGCAGCGACATCTCCCCAAATAAAATACTTTCCGCAATATGCAGATACCTCTCATCAATACAGGTCATACGCTTACCTGATTTCTGTCTTTCCCGCTTACGCAGGTAAAGCGTCTTGACAATCCTCGACCACTCCATACTGTTTCCACTGAGCAGCGCCCTGCGGTAACTCGCTTCCCGCTCCTTTTCATCTTTTACCCAGAGTGTCTCAAGTTGTCTCACCCTGTTTAACACAGTTTCGGCTTCCTCTCCGGACATTACGGAACGGATCACCGTCTTTTCGTTTTCCACCGGCGCATAAATTGTACTGCCCTTCACAAAGCGCGGTGTCAGTTTATAGCAAAGTTTCTCCGAAGAAATACAATCCGCTCCCCAGTCCAGCATCATCACATCTTCTATCAGGCATACGCCCTTTGTTCCATATACTACATAATCGCCTTTTTGATACATACCTTTCTCCCGTTTTTCCCGTTATACTGTCACGGACAATAACTGCGTCATCCGCAAACTTTATTACCATAAATGATAAAAGTGTGAGAAGATTTTCCAGCCCCTCACACTTTACAGTATTTCCCAATTTAAGAAAGGTATTCACTCCTGCGTTATTTAATTTACTTCAATTCATTTGCCATCTCATAAAAATGATAATACATTCCCTTAAGTTCCATCAGCGTATCATGATTTCCTTCTTCCACAATGCCCTCTTCCGTCAGCACAAGAATCCTGTCGGAATTGCGGATCGTGGAAAGCCTGTGCGCAATGGTCAGAGTCGTTCTCCCCTCGGACAGTTTTGCCAGGGATTTTGCCACCTCAAACTCACTCTCATTGTCAAGCGCGGAAGTCGCTTCATCGAGAATAATGATCGGCGGGTTTTTCAGAAATACCCGGGCTATGCTGATGCGCTGCTTTTGTCCGCCTGAGAGCTTTACGCCCCGCTCACCCACATAGGTATCGTAACCATCCTTCAATCCCATAATAAATTCATGGGCACCGGCACGCTTCGCCGCCTCCACTACATCCTCCTTTGATGCACCCTGCCTTCCATACGCGATATTCTCAAAAATAGTCCCCGAAAACAGATACACATCCTGCTGTACCATACCAATGCTCTTTCTGAGGCTCTTTAACGTAAAGACCTTGATATCCTTCCCATCAAGCGTAATATGTCCCGCCGATACATCATAAAAACGGGGAATCAAATTGCACAGAGTTGTCTTTCCGCCACCGGAGGGACCTACGATCGCCACCTTCTCACCCGCCCGTATGGACAGATTCAGATGGCTGAACACCTGATTATGATCATCCGGGTATTCAAAATTCACATCCTCAAATACAATATTTCCCTTCGGATCTTTGAGTTCCACCGCATCCGGCTCGTCAAAGATCTCTATATCCGCATCCATGATCTGCAAAAACCTCTCGATACCAGTCATACCCCTCTGGAACTGTTCCGCAAACTCAATGATCCTGCGGATCGTAGCGATCAGTGTGGACACATACATGATATACGCCACCAGATCTCCCGGCTCTATCAGCCCCTTCAGCATAAACGCGCTGCCTGCCACCAGCACCAACAGATACATCAGCCCGTCAAACATCCGCACCGTTGTCTGGAAAGCACCCATATACTTATAGGACTCTTTTTTAATGTCCAGAAAAGCCCCGTTATCCTGCTCAAATTTCTCGTTTTCTACCTCTTCATTGGTAAACGCTTTTACGACTTTCTGCCCAAGCAGGCTGTCCTCTATCCTGGCATTCAGTTCCCCGATCTGCTGGCGCTGTTTGCCGAACACCTTTTTCATACGGAAATTGAACATCATGCACACCGCTATCATCAACGGCACGCATAAAAAGATGAGCACCGTCAGAAGCAGATTGATCCTTGCCAGCAAAATAAAGGCGATGACCGCCTTAATTCCCGCGATAAAGAACTCCTCCGGACAATGATGGGCAAACTCCGTTACATCAAACAGATCATTGGTAATCCTTCCCATGATCTGCCCAACTTTGGTATTATTATAGTAAGTGTTGGAGAGCTGCTGCAGGTGGCCGTATGCCTCCCGCCGCATATCCGTCTCTATTCTGGCACCCATCACATGTCCTACATTCGCCATATAATAAGCTGCAATACAGTCCACGATCCGCAGAACCAGATAGACCATTCCGAGCCTGGCCACCGTAGCTACCGTCAGGGCAGCCAGATCCTGAATCCCGGTATTTGTAATATACCGCATAATCATCGGCAGCACCAGCTCGCACAGGGTAGTCAGCGCCGCACAGAAAAGATCCATCGCCAGCGTCCTGTAATATTTTCTGAAATAGGGTGTAAACCGACTCCATAGCTCTTTTGTCTTATATTCTCTCGTATTCATGATAAAATCCTTTCCGCAAATCTTCCCTGTTTTAACCGGTCCGGGCTCCTGCCTGCCGCATTAATGAATCGTTAAGTCAGAACCGGAGAATTCTAATATCACATTAATATAGCACATCCCGTATTTTTTTTCCACATATAATCCACAAAAAGAAGCCGCCCCGCCAAAGCGAAGCAGCCCCTTTTTGTGGATTTATTATGAGAGTAATCAATCCTTCGTCTTATCTTTATTATTCAAGATTTCAAACACAACCGCTGCCAAAAGCACGATACCCTTGATCACCTTCTGCCAGTTTGCATCAACGCCCATCAGGCTCATGCCGAGGTTGATTACACCGATCAGCGTAGCGCCGACTACCATGCCGAACACGCTGCCGGAACCACCGTATGCGGAAACGCCGCCCACTACGCAGGCCGAAATGGCATCCATCTCAAAGTTTGTCCCTGCCATGGCATTTGCCGCCCTGGTTCTTGCAACCACAATGAGCGCCGTAATAGATGTCAGCACTGCCATGTTCAGGTAAGCCATAAACATGATTCTCTTTGTATTGATTCCTGAAAGCCGGGTTGCCTCTCTGTTGCCGCCGATCGTATAGAAATAACGTCCGATCGTTGTCTTGGATGTAATAAACTGGTAGATCAGCACAACTACCACAACCCAGACAAGCGCAGTGGGAATACCGCCGGATAATGCCAGCTTGTAGGCAAACAGCATGATAACCGCTGTCAGAATCACGATCTTAACTGCCATAGATGCCACAGAGCCTACTTCATACCCCTTCTTTACTCTGTTTTTCCTTGTCATAATAATACTGACAATAACGATAACACTTGCTATCACTCCGGCAGCAAAGCAGGGAATATTCAGCTCATTCAGGGGCGTCTCAAAAAGCTTGCCCGAAAAAATCTTCAAAAAGCTGTCCGGGAACGGTGCGATACTGCCGGTGGAGCTGTTCGCGCTCAGGAGCGCCGTCGCCCAGCCGCGGAATGCCAGATATCCGGCAAGAGTCGCAATCCAGGGCGGAATATTCATATAGGCGATCAAAAATCCCAAAACCATACCGTAAATAATGCCGACGCACAGCATGACCAGGATGGACAGCCCTACATTCATTTCCTTCACTACCATACAGATCCCGCCGATCGCCCCCGCAAAGCAGACAAAGGAGCCGCAGGATAAGTCAATATTGCCGCCGGTCAGCATACACATCAGCATACCCGTTGCCAGAATATAGACATACGCGTTCTGTATGATCAGTGCATTAAAGTTAAGCGGCGTAAACATCTGTCCTTTTGTCATAAGTGTAAAGAAAAGATACACAAGAAGCAGGACAAATATCATCGTATTTTTTCGCAGTACTGTTACAGCATTTTTCATTTCCTTTATCCTCCCTCCTATTTCTTCTCTTTCTTGGACATCACGTCAAAGATAATCGCAATCAGAAGTACCAGGCCCTTTACAACGCTCTGATAGTTCGCGTTAATACCCATAATACTCATACCCTGGTTGATCACGCCCATCAGTGTTGCGCCGATTGCCATCCCTGTGATGGAACCGATACCGCCGTATGCCGACGCACCGCCGATAAAGCAGGACGCAATGGCATCCATCTCATATCCGTCTCCCACCGTAGCCGTTCCCATACCAAGGCGCCCGCACAGAAGAATACCGCCGATGGCGAAACACAGTCCGCCCAGCGCATAACTGAGCACCAGATAGCTCCTTACCCTGATTCCCGCCAGATATGCGGTCTCCTTGTTTCCACCGATGGCATAGATGCCGCGTCCGAATCTGGTACGGTTTAATACAAATAAAAATACCAGAAATACGGCTATCATAATAAGTACCGGATTGGGAATTCCGATCGTGGAATCTTTTACCCACTTCGGCAGAAAAGTTCCGTCAATCCTCCTGTTCTGTCCGGTCTGATACATATATGCCGCGCCTTTCAGGATCGTTGTCATTGCCAGCGTCGCGATAAACGGCGCAATATTTAAAAACGCTACCATGGAACCTGACACCGCTCCGATGGCAAACGCCAGAAGCAGTACGATAAACACAGAGGCTATCCCGTGTCCGTTCTGGATCAGCCCCGCCGTCAGGCAGACTACGATACAGACATAGGCACCTGTCGAAAGATCTATGCCTCCCGTAATAATGATGACCAGCATACCGATCGCGCAGATCGCGTAAATGGAATTCTGGATCAGCACTGACAAAAGATTGTTTTTTGTTAAAAATGCCGGCGACAGAAAACAACTGGCGGCAAACAGTATGATAAAGGCAATGATCACAAAATTTGATAATGCGAAATCAATAAATTTTTTAACTCCGTCTCTTTTCATTCTGACTTTTTCCATGTAAATCTCCTCCTAGGCAATTCCTGTCGCATAGCGCATGATTGCGTCTTCACTCAATTCTTTTTTCGAGAGTTCCCCGCGTACTTTTCCTTCGTACATTACATATACCCTGTCACTCATTCCGATCACTTCCGGCAGATCGGAGGAAATCATGATGATCGTATTTCCCTTTGCCGCCAGTTCCTTTATAATAGTATATATTTCATACCTTGCCCCCACGTCAACACCCCTGGTTGGTTCATCCAGGATCAGGATACTCGGATTTATGGCAAGCCATTTTGCCAGCACGACCTTCTGCTGATTGCCGCCGCTTAAGCTGCTCACGGGATTCTCCACATTTTCCGTCTTGATCCGCAGATCCTCCTTTAATCCGTTTACAACAGCCCTTTCTTTTCCCGGATATAATACGCCGTTTTTTATGATCCTCGAAAGGGAAGCCATCGATATGTTAAAACGGATCGACTGCCTCAAAATCAGCCCCGTCGTCTTTCGATCTTCCGTCACATACCCTATCCCGGCTTTGATCGCTGCTGCCGGTGAATCAAATCTCACCGTCTTTCCGTTCAGCTTTACGGTGCCCTTTCCTTTCATCTGATAGGCACCTGTCACCGCCTGCATCAGCTCCGTCCTCCCGGCCCCCAGCAGCCCTGATATACCGACGATCTCCCCCGCCCTGAATTTCATGGAAACACCGTCAACGATATTGATATCATACAGAGGGTGGGGTGCCGAATAATCACAGATTTCAAGTGTAACATCTCCCGCCTTCGTCTCTGTCTGGGGGTACATATTCTCCATCTTCCTGCCGACCATCGCCGCTACCAGTTCATCCACCGTAATATCTTTTGTTTGAAAGGTATTTATCATCCTGCCGTCCCGCATAACGGATACCCTGTCGGCCAGTTTAAATACTTCATCCAGACGGTGGGTAATATAAATAATCGAAATGCCTGTCTCTTTCAGCCTCTCCAGCATATCCAGCAGAAAACTGATCTCCCTGCCTGTCAGGGGAGCCGTGGGTTCGTCAAGGATCAGAACGTTTCCTCCAAGATACACTGCTTTTGCAATCTCCACAAGCTGTTGTTGTCCGACACTTAAAAATTTTATTTTTGTCTTCACATTCAGATCCAGTGAAAATCTGCTCAGAATATCTTTAGCCTCTTCATACATCTTATTCCAGTCCACCCCGAAAGCCGAGATGGGACAATTTCCGAGAAAAATATTTTCCGCGATACTGAGCTCCGGGATCAGTTCCAGTTCCTGATGCACTATTGTAATCTTTTCTTTTCGGGCGTCCTTCGGGGAGCCGATTTTCGCCCTCCTGCCTCCAAGAAAAATTTCTCCTTTATAGGAATTTGCCACAAATTTACCTGTCAGCACATTCATCAGCGTACTTTTTCCTGCGCCGTTCTCTCCGCACAGGGCATGGATCTCCCCCGGTTTCACCTGAAAATTCACATGGTCCACAGCCAGCAGCCCGCCGAATTTCTTGGTGATATCCTTCATCTCTATCACATACTCATTGCTCATTTTCAACCTCCTGATTCAATCTTTATGACAAATGCCGGAATTCTCCGGCATTCATCACAGTACCTTTATTGATATAGAGAGATTAATATGTTGACGTGGGATCGTAATACTCATCAACATTCTCTGTTGTGACAAGATCGTTCATCACATAGTAGGTGGATGGTGTGGACACGCCCTGCGCCTGCAGTGCGGCCATATATACCGCCCATTTTCCCATCTGTCTTGGATCATTAAAGGCATCTGCCACCACGCCCTTGTCTCCGTCTTTGATCCATTCCAGTACGGATTTCCTGCCGTCGATCGTACAGATCAGTACATCTCCCAGTTTGTCTATCTGTTCAAGTGCCGCTACCGCTCCCTGGGCGCCGCCGTCGCATGCCGCAAATATGATATCCAGTTCCGGATTTGCCTGCATCACATCAAGCGTCGCGTTCATTGCCGGCTCAGGCAGCCACTGATAATACTGGTATGCTACAATATCCAGATTATTTTTGCCATATTTATCCAGCATATAATCCGTCCATCCCATCACCTGTCCCCATCTGCGGTAATCAGACTCAGCCTCCTGAGGCGCAGAGGAGAGAACAAGCGCTTTCACCTCGTCCTGCCAGCCAAACTTTTCATCATAGTAACGCGCAAGCTCAAACCCTGACTTATAGCCGGAATCCTCCACATCGGCGGATACAAAGGTGTAGGGACCGCTGAATTCAACCGCCTGATTTACTACCGTTAGCGGAATATCCGCAGCTATGACCGCATCCAGCCCCACGTTTGCAGAGTTATAAGGGTTTACGATAATGGAATCCATACCCAGATTGATCAGAGTCTCCACATCGGAAATCTGCTGGTTCATATCGTCGTTCGCGTCATAGATCGTCAGGCTGATTCCCAGATAATCCGCTTCTGCCTGGGCAAAATCCACCAATTGCTCATACCATTCGGAACCTGCGATCCTGTGCTGTGAAAAACCGATGTTCATGCCTTCAAACTGATTCTGGGTTCCCACCATCTGTGTTGCCAAAGATCCCTTCTCTTCCGGCGTAACCTGGAAAGAGCCGTCAACGATATCCGCTCCCTTCGGATCGACCGCCCTGGAATAGTCGATGGTCAGTTTTGTCGTTCCCGCAAAAGAGCCCTCCGCCTCTATCGCTTCTGCCCCTTCTGTTTCCGTCCCTGCTCCATCATCCGCAGCTTCTTCCACCACGGCTTCAGGCTCCATCGCTTCCGGAACAGTATCCCCGCATCCTGCCAGTGCAGAAACCGCCATTGCAGAGACAAGTATCAAACTGCCAAGTTTTTTGATTTTCTTCTTCATCCTTTTCCTCCTTGTCAAGATATAATCATGTTTCGTTATAATTTTTCCTCGGTTCTCGCAATGATATCTTCCTGTACATCCTTTGAAAGCTGTGTAAAATACGCGCTGTAACCCGCCACACGTACCAGAAGATTGGCATACTTATCCGGCTCCTTCTGTGCGTCCAGCAATGTCTTTTTGCTGACCACGTTGAACTGCAGCTGATTGCCGCCCATGGCAAAATACTGATCGATCATGCTTACGAATCTTTTTAAACCGTTATTTCTGTTGATCTGTACTGTGTTTTCCATAATTTGTTCCATCCTTTCTTTTTCTGTTACCATTCTATTTTCTTTTTTACCACTGCTCTGAGCTATCTCCTTCCCTCTGTGAGGACTTTTAAGGCATTATCTAAGACAGTTCCTCCGGGCTGAACTTCATATTATACAAAGAACCGCAGGAAAACAGTTCATTGTGCAGTTTTGCCACCGAGGCGATGGCTGCCGTCGGACCGTTCACATCCGTCCCCCTCATCGGTGACTGGCCATCTGCCACAGGCATATAGGCCTCACGCCCGTCCGGTGTCGCCCCGCATACATGCCCGAAAGGCGTGTTGCTGGAAACCGTGCTTGTGGAGCAGTGCAGCGTCCCGCCGATAGGCCCCCTGCCGTATCTTGTATTCTTATAGGAAGACAGCTCTGTGGCGATCATCGCCAGCATATCCCGGGCGATAAAATCCACCTCGTCGATATCATTGCCGTACTTGGGCACGGCAAGACACATAGCCCTGATCTGAGCCCCTGTCGGCGTCGTTGTCTCATCCTGCCAGTTGGTCTTAAGCGCATGCAGCAACTGTGCTCCCGTAATTGTCTTATCCTCAAATACCAGTTTTTTGATCGCATATAAACTGTTTGCAATATTGGCTGTCCCTATGGTCTGCTGTCCTGTCAGATCGTATTTGGCGCCGCCCTGTTTGATCGGTTTCCCCCGCGGAATGGTTGTGGTAGGACAGGCGCATATGGCTGCTATCGGTTCTTCCACCATCTCCTCCCAGACCTGATCGATGGTATTTTCCAGAATTGCTTCCATTTTGATATAATATTTCATCTGATCTGCAAAGGCTTCTTCCACTTCCTGATAGCTTTCAAACGCAGATAAATCTTTTCCGTTTATATTCTCATGCAGACAAATACCCGTTCTCGGATCTCTGCCGTTGTATAACATCATTTCCAGTGCCTTCGTACAATTCAGCCACGCTCCGCCGGTACGTCCTCCCAACAATCCGGGTGCCCCCGGCTCAATACAGCCGATAATGCAATAGTTGTATGCGTCTTTCATCTCATATCCCCGGTTCATCATTGCGCGGGTGTAAGTCTCGTCATTAAAAATAGAAGGCAAACCCAATCCCAGCCTCACCACTTCCGCAACGCGCATCTTAAACTCCACAGGCGTTTTTTTATGAAAGCGGACCGTCAAAGAGGGCTGCGGTATTCTTGTATGGTAGGTGGCATCCAGAGCGATATAGCTCATATCATTGGTTGCATCAGCCATGGTCTCCGGATCGACACCGCCGATGGTTAAATTCTGGAACATCGGAACGCCGCGGAAAAAGTCCGTATCTACCCAGCTCCGCACTTTATTGCATCCGTATATCTGGAGGAAAAAATTCTCCGTCCATTCGGTCGCCAGTTCCTTTGTCAAAGTCCCGTCCGCAATGCCCGCCTCATAATATGGCTGCATAAACTGATCAAAGCGGCCAAAAGAAATGCCGGCGCCGTTATCCTCAATCTGAATACAGATATGAGTTAAAATAATAAATTGGAGCGCTTCTTTAAAATTGCGCGCAGGATTCTCCGGAACATGGCTGCACATATCCGCAATGTCCAGAAGTTCGGCTTTTCTTGTATCATCCGTTTCTTCTGCCGCCAGCTTCCTTGCAAGATCGGCATACCTTGCCGCAAACCGGATAATCGCATTCGCGCTGATCTTTGCCGCCTCGTAAAAATCTTTCTTTTTAATGCATGTGGGATCGTTCTTATAATCGATATTCTTTAACCCTTCCTCACATCCTCTGATAATTTCCTTCATGCCATGTCTGATCAGCCATGGATGGTCAGGCGCATAATGCCCGTCGCCGCCCTGGAAATACGCCCCGATATCTGCCGCCTTGATATGAAAATGTGTATCAATCGCCTCCCTCGGCAGACGGGTACAAAGAATATCCGTCACTGTTTTTCCCTTCCACCAGTTAATAAATTCCTGAATGACGGGCTTATCCTCCTCCCGCAGAATATAGCGGTCTTCAGGACGTTTATCCGGAAAATAAGGTTCTCCCTTGATCATCTCATCTTCCATCCACTGTGCATCAAACTCCGGAAACAACGGCGCCCATCTCGGATGAGATGCCTGGTTTCCTGCAAACAGGCTGCCCGGCATGATATATATACTCATGTTCCGCAGCACATGATCGATCCCATTGGCTCTTCTGACGATCGGCGCCTGATCCGGATGGTCCCTATAATATTCCGTAAGCAGTCTGGCTCTTTCCACACAAATACCGTACTGAGAAGAGGTAATATACTTATATAAAGCATCAATACGCTCTGTCCTTACAGGATTTGTCGAAATCTGGTAAGAATCTTTTACTTTCATTGATCTTTCCCTCCCAATGATCCATAAAGTTTTTTGTGACCGTATTCATTCTAACAATTGCCCCTGTTTTCCGAAACCGAAGATTTTTAGATAAAAGTGCCATATTTTTTGTACATAATTTGAACATAAATACATTTCTATGGGATAGCCAACCCTGCTTTCTTATGCTAAAATGAAGTGAATATTTTAAAAAAGAACAGTATTTTGCAGAAAGGAGACATATTTTTTATGTTTATCACAAACGACATCAAATATCTTGGCGTAAACGACCATGATATCGACTTATTTGAAGGCCAGTACGATGTGCCCAACGGTATGGCTTATAATTCCTACGTGGTATGTGACGAGAAAACGGCCGTGTTCGATACGGTGGATGCCGACTTTACCGATGTCTGGCTCAGCAATCTGGAAGAGGCACTTTCCGGCAAAACCCCGGACTACCTGATCGTTCAGCATATGGAACCGGACCATTCCGCCGGTATCCATATTTTTATGGACAAATATCCCGGGGCACAGATCGTAGCCACCGCCCAGGCATTCCGCATGATGAAACAGTTTTTCGGGGAGGAATTTGAGGACCGCCGCATCATCGCTGCCGAAAAAAGCACTCTCTCCCTCGGCAGGCATACCCTCACCTTTGTCACTGCCCCGATGGTGCACTGGCCTGAGGTTATGGTGACCTACGACGATGTGGACAAGGTTTTATTTTCCGCCGACGCTTTCGGTAAATTCGGCGCGTTGGATACGGACGAAGACTGGGCATGTGAAGCCCGCCGCTACTATATCGGCATTGTCGGAAAATACGGCATGCAGGTACAGGCGCTGTTAAAAAAGGCCGCCGATCTGGACATTCAGAAAATCTGTCCCCTGCACGGTCCGGTTCTGATGGAAAATCTGGGATATTATCTGAATCTTTATCAGATCTGGTCCTCCTACGGCGTAGAATCCGAAGGCGTTTTAGTAGCCTACACCTCCGTCTACGGGCATACGAAAGACGCTGCGAAGCTGCTGGCAGATAAGCTTGAAGAAAAGGGCTGCCCGAAAGTCGTCCTCTGTGACCTGGCAAGGGAAGATATGGCCGAAGCCGTGGAAGATGCCTTCCGCTACGGAAAACTGGTGCTTGCCACCACTACTTACAATATGGACATCTTCCCCTTTATGAAACAGTTTATTGAACACCTGACCGAGCGCAACTTCCAGAACCGCACGATCGGTATTATTGAAAACGGCTCCTGGGCGCCCGCCGCTGCGCGCACGATCAGAAAAATGCTGGAAAACAGCCAGAATATCACCTACACAAATACCGCTGTTACCATCAAATCCGCTATGACCGAAGAAAACAAAGCGGAACTGGATCAACTGGCGGACGAGCTTCTGGCATAAGACAGTTCTGAAGAAAAAATACGCTCCCCGTCAAACAGACAGGGAGCAGTTTTTATTTAACCGTTTTCTTTTTCCGGTATCCGCATATCCAGTTTCCCATAAATATCCAGGCAGTCAAAGGTGGCGAAATAATCCTTCGGCGTCTCCGCCCGCCGGATCAGTTTCACACTGCCGTCCTCTTTCAGTAAAAGCTCCGCCGAACGCAGCTTGCCGTTATAATTATATCCCATGGAAAATCCGTGGGCACCGGTATCATGGATAAAAAGATAATCTCCCTTCTCAATCTCCGGCAGCATCCGGTCTATGGCAAACTTGTCATTGTTCTCGCACAAAGAACCTGCCACATCATACATATGGTCGCAGGGCGCATCCTCTTTTCCAAGCACCGTGATATGGTGATAAGCCCCGTACATTGCCGGCCGCATCAGGTTCACCGCACAGGCATCCACGCCGATATACTCCTTATGGATATGCTTCTCATGGACCGCCTTTGTCACAAGGGCTCCGAAAGGCCCCATCATAAACCGTCCCATCTCGGTATAGATCGCCACATCTCCCATTCCCGCGGGAATCAGAATCTTCTCATAGGCTTCCTTCACACCTTTTCCGATCACATATATATCATTCGGCGCCTGCCCCGGCTGATAGGGGATGCCCACGCCGCCGGACAGATTGATGAACGTGATGTGCGCCCCGGTCTCGTTCTTCAGCTCCACGGCCGTCCGGAACAAAATCGCCGCCAGGGCGGTGAAAAAAGCCTGGGCATTGAATGTGCCCTTTACTTCGATTTCTGCCATGCCTGCTGCCCTCCCTTACCCTGCCACGGCAGTACCAGCCCCCATGCGCTTGCCAAACTGTACACCCCGCAGGAAAGCCAGCATTTCTTTTTCTTCGCCGTCTTCCAGCGTCCGCAGGAAGTCCAGCACTTCCACAGCTTCCTGCCTGTTGTCCTGGGGTATCATGGTTTCTGTCTGCCCAGCGCTTGCTATTGTGTTTGCCTCTACATTGTTTCTCACCATTTTCTGTACCTTCCTTTCTGGCACTGCCGCTGCCGCTTTCACCTTAAAAGCCGCCTGCCCGAAAACCTGTTGACCGACCACATGCTTTATAGCTGGCATGACCGCTGCCATTTGCAGTGCCTTTTCTTTTGGGTGGCGTCCCTATTGCACCCGGCGGGGATTGAACCCGCTCCGCAGGCTTTCACGCCTGCTGCCCCTCCGGCTCCCGGTGCCGTGCTGGAAACTCTTAAAACGGTTTGAGTCTCACCGCCGTTTCTTCTACTGCTAATTTTGCCAGTTCTTTTTTTGCGTTTTGTAGCTTTACTGAAAGATTTAGCAGTAATGCGTCCATTTGTTGGAATGAAAGTCCTTGTTTCTGGCACTGCTCTATAATGTCATTTGCAAAGGCTTTTGTTTGTTCGTCCACCCTCTCACCTCCCTTTCCATTTCCCCTTCCCTCTGCTATACTGTACTTGCCAGCCGTGCCGGGCTGGACTATAGAGGGAAGGGGGTGTATTGCTTTGGGTGTAGGTGTCTGTCTTCCCGTTTTTGACAGCAAGACGGGGAAGCCTACTGTTTTAGAGTGCGGTTCGTGGTTTTGCTATGGCTGTAACAAACTTCGCAAAGTCATATATTATCCGCACATTGGCACCATTGATGGAAGTTGCAAAAATGCGGCTCCACTATGGTTTTTAAGCAGGAATGAACCTGCCTGCCCTGGCTTATGCCGGGGCATTATTTTTTGAAAAGTGCGTCAATCTTTTCCGCCGCCTGCGCCTGTATCCTTTTGCT
>OFGN01000919.1_pt1 | contig 26215 bp, 19 predicted proteins | sample 1521821 | NCBI WGS metagenome assembly OFGN01 (sample SAMEA3504094, study PRJEB24116) | mouse gut metagenome | biome: mouse gut; feature: mouse-associated habitat; material: faeces | place: Denmark | collected 2011
GAAAATAATAAAACTATTGATTTAGACAACTATAGAATAAGTAGAAGGAGAAAATTATGGAGAAGATAGCAATATTAATACCTTGTTATAATGAAGAGTTAACAATAGAAAAAGTAATAAATGACTTTAAAAAAGAATTACCACAAGCAGATATATATGTGTATGATAATAACTCAAGAGATAAAACAGTAGAAATAGCAAATAAAAATGGTGCTATTGTAAGACATGAGTACAAACAAGGAAAAGGGAATGTTGTAAGAACTATGTTTAGAGAAATTGAAGCATATATATATGTTATGGTAGATGGAGATGACACATATCCTGCAGAGTTTGTTCATAAATTAATAGAGCCAATAAAATGTGGACAAGCAGATATGGTAATAGGAGATAGATTATCTAATGGCACTTATCAAGAAGAAAATAAGAGACATTTTCATGAATTTGGAAATAATTTAGTAAAAAAAGCTATAAATCATATTAATTTAAATTTATTTACAATTAAATAATAAAAACATTATTTTGGTAAATTATAAAACTAATTTTAATTAGTAATTTTAATAAAACAATAATAAATTTTAATTGCTGACTACATAAGTACTTATACAGTCAAGTAAATAAAACTTGCTATTAAACAAATGTTTTTATTATGCACATTGTCACATTTTGTAATGTGACAATGTAAATTGTTTTAATTATTTGTATTGAACAGCTTCACCATCAGTTAACAAAATCATTTTGATAGCCTTCATATCATAAGAGTGCGCCTCTACAAATAGCTTGCGGTCAAGTACGCCTCTACCGTGAACTTCTAAGAACAAGTTTTCAACTTTTGGAAGAACACCTTTTTCTTGTAACGCTGCTATTGTAACAGTTTCACCATCTTCAAACCAATGAGTCAAATCGTCTGTATACATTCTATATTTAATAACTGGATAAAATTTATTGATAGTGTATGTATCGCTCTTAACAATTGCAAGCATATCATAAGCTAATTCGTTAGTAATTACATTGCAATCGCTAGCTGACATTTCCGGTTTGATAAGGTCTGCAATATATTGTTTCTTTTCGCTTATAGAAACAGGAGCAAACTCTTGAGCAAAATCAACTGGTTCGTAATTTTCTACTTTTTGATATCCGATTGATGACATAATTTCATTAATCAATTCAATACCATATTTCAAACCACGCTTTGATTTAACATTGTGCAATGTAGGAGTTTGGTCATAAATTTCACTGCTTGAAACGTCTTCTGTGTAGTATTTTGTATCGATTGTATCATTTGCCAAAGCTAAATACAACTTAACAACATCGTTTTTAACTGTAATCTTAGCTACTGTAAATCTTGCAATACTGAAAGTATCAAACTTTTTAGACATACGAGATTTTACATTTTCATAAGATAGCAACTCATTTTTCAAAGCACTATAATATTGTCTTACACTCTCACTACCACGCTCAAATCTCTTTTCAAGTGGTACTGTTTTATATCTTTCTTTAAGAAGTTCTGCATCTTCTTCAGTTGAAGAATCAATTAGTACAGCCATAAATGGTGCAGTCTCTTGAACTTCTTCAACACGCTCTGGCTCAACATAAACTTCTTCTTCTACAATTTCTTCGATTGGTTCTTCGACAATCTCTTCAACTACTTCTTCTTGTACTTCTTCAATTGTCTCTGCAACTTCAGCTACAGGCTCTTCAACAACTTCTTCTGCTGTTTCAACAAGAATTGGTTCAAGAATAACAACTGGCAATGGCTCAAGTTCAACCACAAGTTCTTCCACAACAGGAATTTCTTCTTGTACTTGTTCAACAAGAATTGGCTCAAGAACAACAACTGGTAGTGGCTCAAGCTCAACCACAAGCTCTTCTTCAATAACAGGTTCTTCTTCAACTTCAGGTATAGCAACAGGCAATACTTCGTCGATTGCTTCTGCAACTTCTTCAATTTCTTTAGCAACTTCTTCAACAATAGGTTCCGGAATTGGAGTCTCTTCTGCAACTGCCTCAACTATTTCAGGAGCTGTTTCTTCATTTTCAAAGAATTCATTGCGTTTAAACTTAGCACGCTCGGAAATAGCGTCCACTTTATTTTTTGATTGGAAAATAAAAATGTCATCATATAGATTTGGTGTAAATCTACTCATCTCATCACTAGATGTCAAATAGCCAAGAATATTGCATTTGGCGTCCATTTTCTTTTTTACTCTAGCATTGTTTTCCGCTGTAGTTTTTCGCATACTAACCCCTTAACTAAATTTTATTAATATGATTATATCATACTTATATAAAAATGACAAGTTTTTAAACACATTTTTATATATTTTTTATTTGGTAAAATTTAACGGCATTTTTATAAAGAATTTTTTCCCTTTGAGTATCGGATAAGTCTAATTTATCAAACCTTTGCATTTCTTCGCTATGTTCCCACATAGGAAAATCTACACCAAACATAAACTTATCTTCACCAAACTTTTCAATCATACTTTTTGCTTTTTCAGGAGACAATTTAAACAGTGCAGACGATGTATCGAAATACACATTATCTAAACCTAAATAACAATCAACTTCATTCCACCTTGAATAACCACCAAAGTGCGCTCCTATACACTTTAAATCAGGAAAATCCTTTGCAACTTTGCTAAGCCTTAAAGGTGCTGAAAAATCATATCTTTCGTCACCTGTATGAAACAATATAGGAAGCTTACCTGCACACCTTTCATATATGCGATATGCCTTTGGGTCGTCTATATTAAACCGCTGAAAATCGGGGTGTAATTTAACGCCAATCATATTGTGACTTGTAATAAAGTCAATTGCATTATCCATTTCTTCATCTGTTAAATCAGGGTGCAAAGCACCTAACCCGAAAACATTTTCTACATCACTTATGCTATTAAAAATAAACTCGTTGATTGAGTGAACTTGTGCACTCGTAGTTGCAGAACTGCACACAATATAATGTGTAACACCTGCTCTTTTTCCGTGTTCTAACAAATAATTCATTTCACCGCTGCCGTCCATTTCTATACCATAAAAATTACCTATGCTTTTTACCGCTTTAGTAGCGATTTTTGAAGGAAAAATATGTGCGTGAGTGTCTATTATAATTTTATCCATAGCTATTATTTTTCTCCTTTTTTTAGAATTTTACTCCTTTTATATCCATTTGTCAAATGTAATGCGGTATTTTTTGTTTGACTTTAATAATGATATATTATATAATAATCCCAAAGATTTTAAAAAATTTATTAAAAAATTTTTATAAACTATATTATATAATTATATTTTAGAAGAATTTTGACTATATTTAAAATTATATAACATATACAAATCAAATAAATTTAAAGGAAAACAAAATGAGTATACTTCAAATTAACGGGCTTACACATATCTTTGACAGCAAAACTTTGTTTAAAGATGCCGAACTTTCTATAAATAATGGCGAACACTGCGGCATTGTCGGATTGAATGGTGCGGGCAAAACTACATTTATGAATATAATTGCTGGAAGAGTTGTACAAGACGAAGGCGAAATTAAATGGCTTAACGGAATACGATGGGGTTACCTTGACCAGCACGCTAATATTGACAGAAGTCTTAGCGTTATGGAATACTTAAAAACTGCCTTTGCACATTTGTTTGAGCTTAATGAGAAATTGGAATCCTTATACGCCAAAATGGGTGAAACTACCGATATGGACGAGCTTGACAAAATGATAGCAAAATCTGCCGCTATGCAAGAAAGACTTGACAAAAGCGGATTTTATGATATAGAAAGTAGCATTAAAAAAGTCGCTAACGGACTTGGCGTAGGCAATTTTGGTTATGATACAATCATATCAAAGCTTAGTGGTGGACAAAGGGCTAAACTTATGCTTTCAAAACTACTTTTATCTGACCTAGATGTTATGCTCCTTGACGAGCCTACAAACTTTTTGGATATTGAGCATATTGAATGGCTAACTAAATTTTTGACTACATTTAAAGGTTCTTTCCTACTTGTCAGTCACGATACTGAATTTTTGAATAATACCTGTAATTTGATTATAAATATAGAAAATCAAACTATTAAAAGATATAGCGGTAATTACAATCAATTTATGGCTCAATATGAGCAAAATGCTAAACAATATGCAGAAGCCTTTGAAAGACAGCAACGTGAAATCAAAAAAATGCAAGACTATATTGACCGAAATAAAGCGCGTGCTGCAACTGCGGGTATGGCAAACAGCCGTAAAAAGATGCTTGACAGAATAGAAGTTATGAGCAAACCAGTTACAAGTATACCTGCACATTTTGACTTCCCTTACACATTAGTTTGCACTAAAGACTTGCTTGTAATAAAAGATTTAGAAGTGGGATATGAAGGAAAAGCAATCTTGCCACCTATAAATCTGCATATGTCATCTGAAAGCAAAGTTTGGATTCGTGGTACTAACGGACTTGGTAAATCTACTTTAATTAAAACGCTTATGAATCAACTACGAAAAATAGGCGGAAAATTTACATTTAATGTCAATACCAAAATTAATTATATTGAACAAGATTTGGAATTTAGAAACAACACAATTACACCTATTCAATATATGAATGAACAACACCCTAGATTGAGCCAAAAGGATATAAGAAACGAACTTGCAAAAGTAGGTATTAAAAATGATTTGGCTACAAAATCAATCTGCAATATGAGCGGTGGCGAGCAAGTTAAAGTTAAGCTATGCTCTTTAATGCAAAAGCCTAGCAATCTGCTTATTATGGACGAGCCAACAAACCATTTAGATGTTACAGCAAAGGAAGCTTTGCAAGAAGCCTTAATCAAATACGAAGGTGCGATATTGTTAGTAAGTCACGAACCGACTTTTGCAGGTGGGATTTGCAATGATGTGTTTGATATAGAATTTTAATTCAAGGCTAAAATATACCGATTTTTGATTAATTTCAGCAATTTATTTAAGAATTTCAAATATCATATTAAAAAAACAATGCTTATTTTATACAAGCATTGTTTTTTATTTTTATTAATTTAATAAAAGATTTTAATGAGTAACGATATTCAATTAATTAAAATATCTTACACCGCTCTCAAATATCTTCATATCATAATTGCCTTCCACATTCTTATATAGGTTATCATCAATACGCTCACTATGTCCCATTTTACCAAGTACTCTGCCATCAGGGCTAATAATACCTTCAATTGCGTACATTGAGCCGTTTGGATTGAATGGAGACTGCATAGTTGAATTAGCAGATTGATTGACATATTGAGTTGCTATTTGTCCGTTTTTAATAATTTTTTGTAATTCTTCTTCGCTTGAAACAAATCTACCTTCGCCGTGAGACAAAGCAACTTTATACACTTCAGAAAGTGAGCAAGCATTTAGCCAAGGTGATTTATTTGTTGCAACTCTAATATCTGCAATAGTGCTAATATGTCTGTTAATATTGTTGAAAGTCAATGTCGGAGCATTTGTAGCTTGTTCCCTAATATCACCATAAGGCACTAAACCTAATTTAATAAGTGCTTGGAATCCGTTACAAATACCAAGTGCTAATCCATCACGCTTATAAAGCAAATTCATAACAGCTTCCGCAATCTTAGGATTTTTAAAAGTTGTTGCAATAAATTTACCTGAACCATCTGGTTCGTCACCGCCTGAAAAACCACCAGGGAAAGCAACAATTTGACTATTATTTAAACGCTTAACAATCTCTTCAATACTACTTTCGATATCTTTTGCACTTTGGTTTTTGATAACAAAAATATCCGCTTTTGCACCTGCACGCTCAAATGCTCTTGCAGTATCATATTCGCAGTTAGTACCTGGGAATACAGGTATAAACACTCTAGGACAAGCTATCTGTGGCATACTTCTTGTCTTTTTGATAGATGCACAAATGACATCTTTAACTTCGCCGCTAGCATCTGCAGTAGTTGGATATACACTTTCAAATGTACCAGTAAATGCAGCTATAACGCTATCCATTTTAACTTTTTCGCCATTAATATTTGCTGTGCAAGTTTGATTGATTTTACCTATATATTTAACATCAAAGCCATTAAGTTTAGATATATCCTTTGCGACAACTACAAATGAGCCGAAATAAGGTTTAAATAACTCTTCGTCTGCATTTTCAATATCAAAACCTACTTTATTACCTACACAAGATTTAGCAACTGCACAAATTGCACCGCCTTCATCCACAACTGTAGCGTAAGCAATATCACCGCAATCTATAGCTGTATACATTTGGTCATACAATTTGTTTAGCTTGTCAAACTCAGGAATATAATTTTTATCCATTGGTAACTTAACTAAATAAATGCCATTGCCATCAAAATAATCAAATGTGTTGTGAATCAATTTACTTGCTTTAGTAATACCTACTGCAAAGCTTATTAATGTTGGTGGGACATCTATATTTTCAAAAGTACCACTCATACTATCCTTTCCGCCGATTGCTCCTAAACCAGTACCAATCTCTGCATATAATGCACCTAGCAAAGCAGATGTTGGCTCGCCCCAACGATTAGCGTCTTTACCAAGTTTTTTAAAGAACTCTTGCAAAGTCAATCTAATTGTAGATTTTTTAACACCACTTGCAATAAGTTTTGAAACGCTTGCAACAATGCTGTAAATAGCACCTGTGAATGGTGAATTTTCCATTAAATAAGGTGAGCAAGCAAAACTTGAAACTGTTGCAGTATCTGTCCTTCCGCTAACAGGTGGTTTTGCAGCCATTACAATACTTGGTGTAAGTTGATTTTTACCACCAAAAGGCATTAACACGCTGCTTGCACCGATTGTTGCGTCAAACATTTCGCCAAGTCCTTTTGTTGAACAAACATTTGGTCTTGCAAGTTCTTTTAACATTGCATCTGCAATTTTACCTGATTTAATCAAATCTTTTGCATTTTCATTGACGCTATCCATATAAGTTGCAGTGTCGTCATTAATAACTACATCTTGCATTTGTTTAACGCCGTTAGTGTCAAGAAAAGCACGCTTTAAATCCACAATAGTTTTGCCGTTAAACATCATTCTCATTCTGCCATTATCGGTAACTTTTGCAACTATTGTAGCGTTAAGGTTTTCTTCCTTTGCATAATTAATAAATTGTTCAACAGTATCTTTTGCAAGTACAACAGCCATTCTCTCTTGAGATTCTGAAATTGCAAGCTCTGTACCTGTTAAACCATCGTATTTTTTAGGAACACTATCCAAAGAAATATCCAAACTATCTGCAAGCTCACCGATTGCAACAGACACACCGCCCGCACCAAAGTCATTACATTTAACAATCAAGTTTGCAACTTCTTTTTTACGGAAAAGGCGTTGTATTTTTCTTTCAGTTGGCGGATTACCTTTTTGTACTTCTGCACCACAAACTTCTACTGATTTTTCAGTGTGTGCTTTACTTGAACCTGTTGCACCACCACAACCATCACGGCCTGTGTCACCACCTACAAGCACGATAATATCGCCTTCGATAGGTTTTCTACGAACAACATTATCTCTTGGAGCACCTGCAATAACAAAGCCTGTCTCAAGTCTTTTTGCTTTGTAATTATCGTGATACATTTCAGAAACCAAGCCTGTTGCCAAGCCAATTTGGTTACCATAACTGCTGTAACCGCTTGCAGCTGTTTTACTTATAACTCTTTGTGGCAATTTACCTTTTAGAGTGTCTTTAAAGTCTGCTTTTATGTCACCCGCACCTGTCACACGCATAGCTTGGTAAACATATGTTCTTCCTGATAGTGGGTCACGGATAGCACCGCCAAGGCAAGTAGCTGCACCACCAAAAGGCTCAATTTCGGTAGGGTGATTATGTGTTTCGTTTTTAAACATAATAAGCCACTCTTCATCTTTGCCATCCACATCAACATTTACAACGATTGAGCAAGCATTAATTTCATCTGAAGTGTCAAGATTATCAAGCAACCCTAATTTCTTTAATTTTTTAACGCCGATAACTGCAATGTCCATTAAACATTTATATTTATCGTCTCTTTTGCCATTAAATTCAACAAATAAATCGTTATACATATCCAAAGCCTTTTGAATATGTGGATTATTACTCTTTATTTTTACGCTTGTGATTTCTGTACTAAAAGTAGTATGACGGCAGTGGTCAGACCAATATGTATCAATTACTTTAAGTTCTGTCTCGCTTGGGTCACGCTTTTCTCCTGCAAAATAATCACGAACGAATTTTAAATCTTCCACACTCATTGCAAAACCGATTTTTGCGTGATAGTTTTCGATTTCCTTATCATTCATTTGGATAAATCCGTTGATTATAGGAACTTCTTGAACTTCCGTTTCACTGCTTTCCAAAGAAGCAGGAATTTCACTGCTGCCTTCCCTTGACTCAACAGGGTTTATGATATAATTTTTAATAGCGACAAAATCTGCTTGATTGCAATTTTCAAAGCAATATACTGTAGCACATTTAATAATAGGACGAGCACCCATTGTTAAAAGTTGAACACATTGCATTGCACTATCTGCCCTTTGGTCATATTGACCTGGCAAATATTCAACTACCAAAGTTTTGTAATTGTCTAGTTGTGGCAAAGTGTTTTCATAAACTGTATCTACAGGATTTTCACCAAAAATAGTATTTTTTGCAGATAAAAGCGCATCATCACTTAATCCTTGAATGTCATAACGAATAAAAATTTTAACATTTGTTATTTTTGCACCAAGCACATTTGTTATATCATTAAATAGTTTTTTTTCTGCTACATTGTAGCCTTCTTTTTTATTTACAAATAATCTTTTAATCATTATAATTTAATACCTATATCCTTTCTGTAATGTACTTTATCAAATTTAACTTTTTGCACATTGCTATAAGCTTTTTCACGTGCTTTTTCAATATCTTTTCCTTTCGCAGTAACGCCGATTACTCTACCGCCGTTTGTAACAAGTTTTCCGTCTTTAAAGGCAGTACCAGCGTGGAATAAAATAACATCTTTATCCAAATCACCAATAGTAATAGGCAGTCCTTTTTCATAAGCTTCAGGATATCCGCCACTTGCAAGTATCACACATACTGCAGCATCATCTGTCCACTCGATATTTACGCTATCCAATCTTTCATCAATTATAGCATCAAAAATTTCAAACAAATCAGTTTTTAGTCTTGGTAACACCACTTGAGTTTCAGGGTCGCCAAATCTTGCGTTATACTCCAAAACTTTTACACCTTTATCAGTAAGCATCAATCCAAAATACAAAACGCCTTTGAATTTTCTGTTTTCGCTATTCATTGCATTCATTGTTGGGATAATAATTTGATTATAAACACTATCAGCTATCTCTTTGGTGTAGATTTTAGAAGGACTGAAAGTACCCATACCACCTGTATTCAAGCCTTCGTCATTATCGTAAGCTCTTTTATGGTCTTGGCTAGATACCATAGGAACAATAGTTTTTCCGTCAGTAAAGCAAAGTACACTTACTTCTCTACCAACCAAAAACTCTTCCACTATAATTTTGCTACCTGCAGCTTTGAACTTGCCGTCAACCATCATTTCACGAACGGCTTGCTCACCTTCTTCTACATTGTTACAGATAATAACGCCTTTGCCAAGTGCAAGTCCATCTGCTTTTACTACAAGCGGATATTCTTGTTTTTGAACATAGCTAAGTGCTTTTTCATAATCGGTAAATTCTTCGTAATTTGCGGTAGGGATATTGTATTCCTTCATTAGCCATTTGCTAAAAGCCTTGCTTGCTTCAATCAAAGCGGCTGCCTTTGAAGGTCCAAAAGCTCTGTGTCCGCTTTCTTCTAGCATATCCACAAGTCCCATTGCAAGCGGGTCATCGGGTGCAACTACAGTCATACCGATATTTTTATTTTTATCCAAAAAATCAATAATACCTTGTGCGTCCATTACGCTAATATTAACACATTCCGCAATTTCACTTATACCTGCATTGCCAGGTGCGCAATATATTTTGCCAACTTTATCACTTTTACTCAAGCTGTAGCAGATAGCGTGTTCTCTACCACCACTACCAATTACTAAAATATCCATTTATTCCTCCTTAGTGCTTAAAGTGTCTATCGCCTGTAAATATCATAGCGATTCCGTACTTATTGCAAAGGTCAATGCTCTCTTGGTCTCTTATACTTCCGCCTGGTTGAACAATTGCCTTAATACCTGCTTTATGAGCTTCTTCAACAACATCACCAAATGGGAAGAAAGCATCACTAGCAAGTACAGCACCATTAGTATCCTTCAAGCTATGCTCAATAGCTTGCTTTGTTGCCCAAATTCTGTTAACTTGACCTGCACCAATACCGTAAGTAACATTATCTTTACCAATAACAATAGCATTTGATTTAGTGTGTTTGCAAACTCTCATTAAAAATTGCATATCGCTAATTTGCTCAGCAGTAGGTTTAGTTTCAGTAACTATTCTGCATTTTTCGTCTTCAATAACGATTGTATCATAATCTTGAACCAATAGACCGCCCAAAACCTTTTTCATATCATAAGAAGTAGATTTAATAGGTGCATTAATGCTATCCAAAGCAAGCAAACGAATATTTTTCTTTTGCTCTAATATTTCAAGGGCCTCTTTAGTAAATGATGGAGCAATAACAATTTCAATGAAAATTTTGCTAATTTGCTCTGCAGTAGCTTTATCAATTTCTCTGTTTGCAGCAATAATTCCACCGAAAATAGATACTGGGTCTGAATTGTAAGCAAGCTCAAAAGCTTTTGAAATTGTATCGCTTGATGCAACGCCACAAGGATTTGCGTGTTTAACAGCAACAATTGTAGGCTCTGTAAACTCACGCAACAAATCAAGTGCACCATTAGTATCGTTGATATTGTTATAAGATAATTCCTTACCGTGCAATTGTTTTGCCTCTGCAATGCTGCCTGCAACAGGCAAGCACTCTTTATAAAATACTGCTGATTGATTAGGGTTTTCACCATATCTCATATCTTGAACTTTTTCATAAGCAAAACTTACAATTTCTGGGAATTTGATATTCAATTTTTCTCTTAAGAAAGTTGAAATCATTGTATCGTAAACAGCAGTGTGTTGGTAAACTTTGTACATTAAGTAGAATTTTGTTTCCAAACTTACTCCACCATTTTTAAGTTCGCTAACAACTTTTTCATAGTCAGCAGGGTCAACCATAACAGTAACATCTTGATAGTTTTTAGCAGCACTTCTTAGCATAGTAGGACCACCAATATCAATATTTTCAATGCAAGTTTGCAAATCAACACCTGGTTTCATAATTGTTTGTTTAAATGGATATAGGTTAACAATAACCATATCGATTGTGTTGATATTCAATTTTTCAAGTTGAGCCATATGCTCTTCATTAGAACGCATAGCCAAAAGTCCTGCGTGTACATTTGGGTGCAATGTTTTTACTCTGCCATCAAGACACTCAGGAAAACCTGTGATATCACTAATACCAATAACATCAATACCTGCATTTTTCAAAGTTACTGCAGTACCACCTGTACTGATAATCTCATAACCGCAATTTACAATTTCTTTTGCCAAATCGACAATACCTGTTTTATCTGAAACACTAATCAATGCTCTTTTTTTCATTATTTTATCTCCTCTCTACATAATTTTGCAACAACGCTTGGAAGTAGCGTATGTTCTTTTTCTAACACCCTTTTTTGTAAGCTTTCTGGTGTATCGTCATCTAATACTTCAACTTTTACTTGCTCAATAATTTCACCTGTATCTGCACCGCAATCCACAAAATGAACAGTTGCACCACTTTCTTTATCACCACTTTTAATCACAGACTCGTGAACTTTAATTCCGTAAAATCCAACGCCACAATGTCGTGGTATTAAAGATGGGTGGATATTGATAATTTTTCTCTCATATTCATTTACAAGCACAGGTGTAACTATACTCAAATAACCTGCAAGCACAACTAAATCAATATTATTTGCTTTAAGTTCCTTCAAAATTGCTTTATCACGCTCTTCGTGAGTGCCATATTCTTTTAATGTAAAAGTTTTGCAAGGTATATTATCTTTAGCTGCTCGCTCTATCGCAAAAATACCGCTTTTGTTTGTAATTACAAGTTTTACTATGCCGTCAATTTGTCCGTTTTTTACACCATCGATAACCGATTGCATATCTGAACCCGAACCACTTGCAAAAATTGCTATATTTTTCATAGAATAACTCCGTCGCCTTTTACAACTTCGCCCAAAACATAAGCTTCTTCGCCAAGTTTTTCAAGCTCACTTATAACATCGTTTGCAATTGCTTTATCTACAGCAAGCACCATACCTGTACCCATATTAAAAGTATTGTACATTTTCTCGTCTGAAATTTCAGCAATTTCTTGTAAAGCTTTAAATAATTGTGGAACTTTATAATTTGCTCTATCAATTTTAGCTGCAAGACCTTTTGGTAAAATTCTAGGGATGTTTTCAATAAATCCGCCGCCTGTGATGTGTGCAATACCTTTAATTTCAAACTTTTCAATCAAAGCAAGAATAGGTTTAACATAAAGTTTAGTAGGAGTAAGCACAACTTCTGCAGGAGTGCAACCTAAAGTTTTATTAAATTCATTAAGTTTATTTTTGTCTTCGCCAAACAATTTTCTAACCAAAGAGTATCCGTTGCTGTGAACGCCACTAGACCTTAAACCGATAAGAGTATCACCAGCTTTAATTGTTTTGCCGTTAATAATTTTGTTGCGTTTTACAATACCTACTGCAAAACCTGCAATATCGTACTCGTCTTCAGGATAAAATCCTGGCATTTCCGCAGTTTCACCGCCAATTAAAGCACAACCGCTTTCCACACAACCTTTAGACACACCTTTTACTATTTCAGCAACTCTTTCAGGTATCAATTTACCTTGTGCAATATAGTCAAGGAAAAGCAAAGGTTTTGCACCTTGACAAACGATATCGTTTACACACATCGCAACTGCATCAATACCAATGGTATCGTGCTTGTCCAAAATAAAAGCATATTTCAATTTTGTGCCAACGCCGTCTGTACCTGCAACCAAACAGTCTCCGTCTTCCTTATCATCTAAGGCATAAAATCCGCCAAAACTACCTAGGTCACCCAAAACACTATCATTGTAAGTAGTTTTTACATACTCTTTCATTAATTTAACTGCTTCATAGCCAGCTTCTACATCAACACCTGCTGATTTGTAATCAATCGCCATTTTAAATCTCCTTTCTTTCCCTTAGTTTATTTTCTATATCATCTGGATATTTACCATCAAAACAAGCTGCACAGAATGTATTATATTCGCCACTTGAGCAACTTGCAATCAAATCTTCTACATCCATAAAGTGCAAGCTATCTGCACCTATAATTTCGCCTATTTCTTTTGCATTTCTTGTTGCACCGATAAGTTCTTCATAAGTTTCAATATCTATACCTGTATAACAAGGATGCTTTACTATAGGTGATGCAATAACCATATGTACAGCTTTTGCACCATTCTTTTTAAGTAGGTCAACAATCTTTTTGGAAGTTGTACCACGCACGATTGAGTCGTCAATCAATATAATTTCTTTATTTTGAATGTTGTGTTTGTGCGGATTCAATTTAATTTTAACGCTGTTTTCTCTCATAAATTGATTTGGTTGAATAAATGTTCTTCCAACATATCTGTTCTTTTCCAAAACATCAATATAAGGAATACCGCTTTCAGCTGCATAGCCACGGGCTGCAACATTTGCACTATCTGGCACCCCTGCAACAATATCTGCTTTGATATTAAGCTTTCTTGCAAGTCTTCTTCCACACTCATATCTTGCTTCGTATACACTTCTGTTATCAATAAAGCTATCTGCTCTTGCAGTATATACATACTCAAAAATACAAGGTCTTCTTTGTTCGTGAGCAAAATATTCACTTTCCAAACCTTTTGATGAAATACTCAAAATTTCACCCGGCATAACATCACGAATCAAATCAACACCAATAGCATCAAGTCCGCAAGATTCACTTGAAATATAATATCCATCTGCACCTTGTCCAACAACCATTGGTCTTAATCCGTATCTATCCCTTATTGCATAAAGTTTTGTAGCTGTCATAATACCAAGTGCAAAACTACCTTCAAGCTCACTAACCGCTTTTGCAATATTGCACTCACCATCAACAGTATTGATATTAAGTAGATTTGCAATAATTTCAGGGTCAACATTTGTTTGAAAAGTTACTCCTTGTTCGATAAGCTTTTCACGTAACATTTTTGCATTTGTAATTTTACCATTCATAGCAATTGCAAACATACCAAATCTGCCTGTATAAACAACTGGTTGTGCATTTACTGCATTCTTAAGTCCTTTACTTGCATACCTTACGTGCCCCAAAGCAATATCGCCTTGTGGCAAGCCTTGCATAATGTCTTCATTAAAAACTTCATTTACAAGCCCTAAGTTTTTGTAATACGAAATTTCCATTCCGTGAGTTACGGCTATACCGCAACTTTCTTGTCCTCTGTGTTGCAAAGCATATAAGCCATAGTACATAACCCTTGCCAAGTCGCTGCTGTCATTAGAATAAATACCAAATACTCCGCACTCGTCTTGTGGTTTGTCCAAGCAACATTCACAATTTTTAATACACATAGTTTAATCCTCTTTTTAGCTCAAAATGCTAAATATAATTTAAAATTGAAGTAAAACTTCTGCCATAATCGTTGCAACTCATATTAAATATAATCTTAAAACTTAAAGATTAATTGTTAATTATTTAGCTCTTCTTGCAATTTTTTATCCGCATCGATAACTTTTTTTGCCATATCTTCTTTGTATTTTGCAAGTTTAGTAGCAAGTTCAGGATATTTGATTGCAAGTATTTGTACTGCAAGTAACCCCGCATTTTGTCCGCCGTTTATTGCAACAGTTGCAACAGGCACACCTGCAGGCATTTGTACAGTAGATAATAAACTATCTAATCCGTCCATTGTACTGCTTTTAATAGGAAGTCCTATTACAGGTAAAGTTGTAAAACTAGCTAAAACGCCACCTAAATGTGCAGCCTTTCCTGCTGCGGAAATCAAAACTTCTATACCATTTGCAATTGCATTTTGTGCAAAATCGTGTGCTTCATTTGGTGTACGATGCGCACTCATAACACGAACTTCCACTTGTACTCCAAACTCTTTTAGTATATCAACCGCTGGTGTAACAACACTCAAATCACTGATACTACCCATAACAATACCAACTTTTGCCATATATCCTCCTAAAAAACAATAGCCACAACACAAACCTATTGCGTTATGGCGTAAAAAGTCATTAAAATATCGGCAGTATGATAATCTGCAAGCTTAAACTGAATTGTCTATAATTACAGCAATTTACCATATTTGCCTCCTTAAGATATTTATATAATAGCATATTTTTAATTATATATCAAACTAATATGCTTACTTTTTGATTTTTTATCTTAGCTTTTTGTGAACCCCCATATAATTTTTTTTAATAGCTCCAAAAATTGGCAATTTACACACCATTTTTCCACCTATTTTTATTAAACAAATATCAAACACAAAAAAATAAAAGACTACAAAATTTGCAGTCTTTTATAATTAAAGTACTATTTAACAATTATTCGCTTCTTAATGCGTTTACAGGGTCTTTCCTTGCAGCAAGACTAGCAGGAATTATACCCGCAAGCATTGTTAATCCTATACTCAACAAAAGCATAATCAAAGCAGTTAGTATTGGCAAAGATGCTATTGTAAATATACCAAACAAATGTCCTACAATTTGATTGATAATAAATGATAACAAATAAGTAATCAATAAGCCTACAATACCTGATGAGCTACCGATAATGAATGTTTCCGCGTTAAATAATGCAGATACATCTCTTTTTCTTCCACCAAGCGAACGAATAACACCGATTTCTTTAATTCTTTCAATAACAGAAACATAGGTAATTATTGCAATCATTACTGTTGACACCACAAGTGACAAAGCTGTAAATGCTATCAAAGCACTTGTTACAATATCTATCATTGTATTAATCATATTAATAACTAAAGCTAAGTTATCGGTATAAGTAATTTTTTCTCTTCCGCTAGGCAACAAAACTTTATCGCCTAAATCTATGTTTTTATCACTATTCCAAATTTTTAAGTAACTTGTTACTTCATCTTTGTAGTCAAAACTTTTAGGATAAATTTTTATTGAACTTGGCAGATTAACTCCTCCCAATTCCCTAATAGTCAAAGTATAAATCTTAGGAAGATTTTGTCCTGTAACAGAACCAATTATTGTTGATAAATTTTGTTCGCTACCTACAAGTCCTATATTGTTTTTATACTCTTGACCTTTTGCCCAATAAGAAAAGTTATATGTAATACCTTGGTAACCGCTTTCAAGTTTCATACTTGTTACAGTATCCATACCAGCAACTTTAAGTGCTTGTACTATTTGAGATTTACTGCCGTTTGCAATAACTTCTTCCGCAAAAGCTTGAGTGTAATAAAATCCACTTTTTAAAGAACCATAAGAAACACCTTCCTTTGGTCTTAAAATTGCAGTAATTTTTAATTCCTTACCGCCTTTCCAGTTTTCACTTATAAAAGTGTCACCTGCATATCTTTCATTTGCATAAGGGTTGTATGTACACTTAGGAAGTTTTGGATTAGAAATATCGATATTGTATATTTCGTCATTAGGATACCATACAAATTTTTTACCCAACAAATCGTCATAACTAAACTTATCTTTCCATAAAGACTCTGAGTAACCTTCGTCTTCTATTGATTTATAAATTATATTAAAAAATTCCTTTTGTGAAAAATAACCATATTGAGCAAGTATTAAATCGGATAGCTCAGTATTCTCGTCAACAACAATCATAATTTCGTCCGCTTCTGTTGCAACTTTACTTGATTGTGCGTCAGAGATAATATCATATTGTGATAAAATAAAGTCTTTATCATTTGGTGCTTGTCTAAAGCTTTCTGTTACTAAAGAAAAATATTCTGAGAAATTTTTAAAATGTGCATTCTCATCATCTTTAACTGCATCTTCAAATAAAGCACGATATGTTTGATTTGCAGCAGATAAAGAAATATTTTTTGTTTTGCCGTCAAATCTAAAATCGGTATATAAATTATTTGACAAATTCAAACCATATTGTGTTGATATTGCAGAATAATACTCTTTTGGCATTGATTTTACAAACTTAACATAATCTTCTGTTATGTTATTTCTAACTTGAAAAGCAGACATATTACCACTTTGCTCAACAAGCATATCAATCACATTATCTACATTAACATACCCATTTTCAACAGATTTTTTTATAATTTCCATCTGCATACTATTAGTCATACCTTCCATAATAGCATTAAAGTCAAAGGCTTGTTCGCTTATGGATATTGGATTACCTGATAACATATCATTTTGCATATCTTTGATAAAACCTTGTACGCCGCTTGACACAGCAAGCACTAAAGATACACCTATTATACCAATTGACCCTGCAATACTAACCATTATAGTCCTACTACGCTTTGAAAGCAAATTTTTAAATGATAGCTTAAATGCTGTCCAAAAAGATAACTTAGATTTTTTCTCTTTTATCTTTCTAGACTTTTTGTTTTTTACAGTATCTTCATTTTGGACCGGGTTTATTTCATTAAGCTCAGTATTATCTTTTTCTTCAGTAACTTCGGCATCGACACTGCTAACTTGATTTTCACTTTGTGAAATTTCAATATCTTTTTCTTCTGTTTTAATGTTTAATTCATTCTCGCTACCTGCGATATATGGATTGGAATCGGAAACCACTTCCCCATCAAGCAATTTTATTATTCTTGTCGAATAATGTTCTGCAAGTTCAGGATTGTGTGTTACCATAATAACAAGACATTCGTTTGCTATTTCTTTTATCAAATCCATAATTTGCACAGAAGTAATAGTATCTAATGCTCCTGTTGGTTCGTCTGCAAGCAAAATTTCTGGATTGTTGACAATACTACGCGCAATAGCAACTCTTTGACATTGTCCGCCTGACAATTGGTTAGGCTTTTTATTGTATTGACCTTGAAGTCCCACCTTATCAAGAGCTTCGTGAGCTCGTCTTACTCTTTCCGCTTTATCAATGCCTGAAATTGCAAGTGCAAGTTCTACGTTTTCAGAAATAGTTTGATGTGGTATTAAATTGTAAGACTGAAAAACAAAACCTATCCTTTGGTTACGATAAGTATCCCAATCTCTGTCTTGATAATTTTTTGTGCTTATATCGTCAATAAACAACTCACCATCTGTATATTTGTCAAGACCGCCTATTATATTAAGCAATGTAGTTTTTCCACAACCACTTGGTCCTAATATTGATACAAACTCACTTTTACGGAAAGTTATATCCACACCTTTTAGTGCGTGGACAGTATTACTTCCTGCCAAATAATCTTTTGTAATTCCTTTTAAATCTAACATAGCTGCTCCTTAATTTATTGCTATAGTATATGAATTCAAGCTTTTTAACTCTATATATTTAAATATAATCTTCTAGCTGAAAAACTTTTTGGAAAGTTTAGTAAATGTAATCAATTCTTCTTCGTTGAATTTCTGCAATTTTTCTTTTAAAAAATCATCTGCTTGTTTTACATAATTGTTAAATATTTCAGCACCTGAATCGGTAATACTGATTTCTACTTTTCTTGCATCTGTTTCCGATTGACATCTGTTTACATATCCTTTTTGCTCCAAACTCTTTATTGCTACCGCTACTCTAGCAGTTGAAACACCTAATCTTTGAGCCAGTTCCCCCGCAAACAGCTTGCCATTGTTTGATAGTAAAATTTGCAAAATCATAAGTTTGCCTTTATATCCCACTTCAATCATTTTTAATATTTTCATACTATCCTGTTGCGACATCATATTTTTAAAATCTAATAATGCTTTATCCCAATCAATCATAAACCACCTATTTATCTAACCCCGTTAGATAAATTATAGTACATTGCGATAAAATAGTCAAGTTTATTTTAAAATTGCATTAAATTATTCTATGACAAAATATAACATACGCAATCACAGGAGTTAAAAAATTGTTTAAAAATCGATATTAAATGATATTATTTTACAAAACGTATAAAAAGTGTATAAAAAAAGCATATTCTAACAGCTCGAATATGCTTTTTTAACGACTTAAATTTAGCCATAAATTTACTTGCTTTACAGCTTCATTATGTTGATTTTAAATAATTAATTGTTATCTGTATTATTATTCTTTTTTGCTTTTTCTCTAGCTTTTAATATTGCTTCTTTGCATTTTGCACAATTTCCATCACATTCCCCACAAGAACAATTTGACTTGCCTTGTTTTTTGCGAATAAATGCCCATACTGCTACGCCTAAAACAAACAAAATACTACATACAATAACTACAATTTCTATTACTTGCATAATAATTTCCTTAAACTTTTAATTTATTTATCGGATTGTTTTGATTTTTTCTTTTTAAATTTAAAATTAAACAATTTCTTTTTTGAATTATACAAAATTATACCTGCAATAACCATAGCAACTACTGCCAATACAATAAATATTGTCCACCACCAGCTACCTACAAGATAAATAATTGTTGCAACTATATACGATGTGCAAATCCAAAATACCAAAGTCCATTTAAATTTCTTTTTATTAGGCATTTCCGCTCTTGCTGTTGCTACTGCCGCCATACAAGGTATTGTTGTCATATTAAAGGCAATAAACGCAATCAACGCTGGTATTGTAATTCCAGATGCTTGAATCATAAGTGCTGTTTCCGCAACACCGTCTGCTCCGCCTCCCACTACACTTGCACCGATACAAGCTGCAAGAGTACCAAAGGTTGCAACAACATTTTCTTTTGCAATAAGTCCTGTTATAGCTGACACTATAAATACCCAACCCCATTCATTTAATTGTGAGCCAAAGCCCAATGGTGTAAATAGTGGTTGAACTAATTTACCAAATCCTGCTAAAATACTATTATTCATCTCTGCATCTTGCAAAAATTTCCAATCAAAGCTAAAATGTGATACAAACCAAATAACTATTGTAGAAGCAAGAATAATTGTAAACGCTTTTTGAATAAAGTGTTTTGCTTTGTCCCACATTAAAAGCATTAGACTCTTAAATTGTGGCAAGCGATAATTAGGCAATTCCATAATAAATGGTGCGGCTTCACCTTTCATAGTTGTTGTTTTCATTAAAATCACTGTTAAAATCGCAGTAACTATCCCCACAACATACATAGAATAAGTTATTATGTCTGCATTGCCTACCCCAAAACTCATTACAATACCGCCAGAAATTGCAGTTAATATTGGTAATTTTGCACCACAACTGAAAAATGGTATAACTCTTACAGTTGTAACTCTTTCATTTTCGTCAGCAAGTGTCCTTGTGTTTATCATTGCAGGAACAGAACAACCAAAGCCCATAATCATTGGCATAAAAGCTCTGCCTGACAAACCGAATCTTCTTAAAATTCTATCCAGTATAAATGCAACCCTTGCCATATAACCTGTATCTTCCAAAATAGAAAATAACATTAAAAGCAATAATATTTGCGGAATAAATGACAATACTGCAGATAGTCCGCCTAAAATACCATCACACAATAGTCCTGTTACCCAAGCTGGAGCATTTACAAGTAATCCCGCTACACCTTCCGTTATCCAGTTCATTAAAACTTCCATTAGTCCTTGCAGTATCGCACCTGGGGAATTAATTCCGCCCGCACCAAATACCCCTTCAAACGCTGTACCTGGAAGACTGACCCAGTCTTTACCTAGTGCTGCACCGATAAATAAAAAGTTTTCACTAAATACCAAATGGAATATAGTAAACAATATCAACAAAAACATTGGTATTCCCCATATTCTATGGGTCAAAACTCTATCAATTTTATCTGATTTGGTAAGTTTTGATTTATCTGTTTTATTATTCCTTGTAAGTGCTGTAGAGTAATTTTTAGATATGTATTTATATCTTCCGTCAGCAATCAACGCTTCAAAATCTACGCCAAATATATCGTCTTCAAAAGTAGATTTAAAGTTGTCAATCATACCAAGCAATGGCTCGTGCGCTGCAACTTCAAGTTCGTCACTTTCCACAAGCTTTACTGCGTGAAATAAAGGGTTTTCAATATTTTGTCCTTTTAATGCAATTGCAACATCATTAATCAAGTGACTTAGTTTAGACTGCTCTAAAACAGTAAAACCATCTCTTTTTTGCTCAGCTATCTCATAAGCTCTGTTCATAAGTTCTGTTGTGCCTTCACCTTTTAAGGCAGATATTGCAACAACAGGCACTCCGATTTTTTTCTCAAGCACATCTGCATCAATGGTATCACCACTTTTTTTGACTTCGTCAATCATATTTAATGCAATGATAATAGGAACATCTATTTCCAAAATTTGTGTCGACAAATACAAATTACGCTCAAGATTTGTTGCATCTATAATATTTATTATACAATCGGGTTTTTCATCCAAAATAAAGTTTCTTGACACTACTTCTTCTGGCGTATAAGGAGATAGCGAATAAATACCTGGTAAATCCACAATTGTTACAGGCTCAGGACATTTTTTGTACTCGCCTTCCCTTCTATCAACAGTAACCCCCGGCCAGTTCCCCGTATGTGCAGTACTACCTGTCAAATTGTTAAACAAGGTAGTTTTGCCACAGTTAGGATTACCTACTAATGCAAATTTTTTCATTTGATTACCTCCAAAGTAATGCAAGAAGCTTCAACTTTTCGTAATGTTAACTCGTAGCTTCTAATATTGATTTCGATTGGGTCCCCAAGCGGTGCTTTCTTTCTCATAAGAACTTCAGCCCCTGGTGTTACTCCCATATCAAAAAGTCTCCTTCTAACTTTACCTTCACCTTCGACTTTTAAAATAATTCCCCGCTCACCGATTTTAAATTCACTCAATTTCTTTTGCATAACAATCTCCTAAGCTACAAATATCTTTCTTGCAGTTTCTGTATCCAACGCAATTCTTCCATCTTTTATTTCACAAATCACATTACCACCACTATTGCTGATTAATTTTATTTTTGTGCCTACAATGATTCCCAAATCTTCAAGATGCCTTTTTATATCTTGATTTGCTACAATTTTCAATACCATAAGTTCGGTATCTACAGGTGCTAAAACTATTGGCATACTATCCTCCCGTTTTTTCTTTTTTAATGATAATCTTTTAAAGTTTTTTACCAATTAATAATATCATAATTAATCAATAGTAATTAACTTTACTTTTTATTTGATTGCAATCTTTTTTTTGGTTCGCCTAGGCGAACTTAAAACCATTAAAAAAGAGTTTTTCTATTAACTCTGCCTACATTATACTTATGCAATAAACATTTGTCAAGCATTTTTATGCAAATTTTTAATTTTATTGATAAAAAATAGCAGATAAATTTGAATGAATTTAATAGAAAAATTATTCGCTATACATAATACTATATTTCAAATCACAAATTTTATTACATACTAATAGCAAAACTAAAACAAAAAAATGACTTTTAGACAAAAGTCATTTTTATAGTTGTTTTATTAAAATTTATAACAAAAATTTTTGCATTATTTCCTTTTCATTTTCACTATCCAAAGAATTAACAATATTTCCTACTGTGTTAATTAATCTATCAATATAAGCAACAGGGCTTTTATAATAAAGTGAAATATATATGTTAATTGATTTTGAATAGTATAAATTTGCCGTGCATTTATCTTTTTGTTTTAAATAAACATTTGCTAAACTATTGTATGTTCTTGCAAGTTCATTACAATATGCTCCTGACTTGGTATCTGCATATTTTTTATATATTTCAATAGCTTTTTCGTAATAATATACACTTTTCTCATACCGATTCCAATTCATATACAATAATCCCATATTACAATAAGTCCCTGCAAGCATCTGTGCAGAATATTCAGGATTAAATAAAATAAGTTTATTTTGAATAACAATTGCATCATTAAAACTTTTTTCAGCTTCTTCGTATTCTTCTAATTGCACTTTTAATTCGCCAAGTAAATTTAATGCTTTTGTAACTTCAATTTCAAACGCTTCTGGATTGTGTCTAGCCAATTTGCTAGCCATATCTAATGCAGTATAGCACAAGTCTTCTATTTCTAAAATATCAAATTGTTTATTATAAAATTCAAAATTATACTCCAAATAATTTTTAATATTATCTATATCACCTAATTTTTGTTTTTGCAAGCTTTCAACTATGTTTGAAAGCTCATTTGCATATTTGCAATATTCTTTACTCTCATATAAGATTTTTAAATATACTGTAAATTTTTCTAGATAATTGTTAAATGCAAATTTATTTTCACTTTCAATAAGTTTATTTTTCGTCATTAAAGCAGATATAAAATACCTATCAAGTTTCCTGTGCCTTATTATTGCAACATAAACACTCGCTAATTTAAATGATGTTTCATAAATCATTTCATCATAGCAATCATTATTATACTTTGATAGTTTTTTTAATAAGTCCAAAGTTTCACGATAAATATTTGCTGCCATCTCGTGTCTGTTCATTTGATAATACAACTGTGCCAAATCTTTTTTAGCCGTTGCCATTTTTATTGTTATATTCGTACGTTGTTGTAATGTAGAATATAATTCCATTGCTTCGTTAAATAGTTTTTCAGCATTTTTATGGTCATTGATAGCGTAGAAAACTTTTGCTAAATTGTTGCAACTTTCAGCAATAGAATAATTCTTTTTATCTTGTGTGTCTTTTAGGCTTCTTCTAATTTCAAGAGCTTTTTCAAAATAGCTCTGTGATTTTTCATATTCGTTTAAATTAAATAGTACCAAACCATATAAATTATTTACATCGGCAATGTCTTTTTCAGGCGTTTTTTGCAACTTATAATTATAGCAATAAATTATAAGCTCACATATTTCTTTACATTTTTTAAATTGCTTTTGTTCATATAAAAAAGTTGCATATTCATATAAAATAGTTTTTGGCATATCCATTCTACCTGCAACTTCTTTAACACATTTTTCATAACAATCGTGTACATCAATCCATTTGCCTTGTGCCTTTAATGCTAAAATGCTTAATCTTAACTCTTCAATATAAGCAATTCTTTCACTTAGCAAACAATTCTCTTTTATATTCAATTTAGATAAGTCTTCAAAAATCAAATTAGGTGGCAATGCATCTAATACGCCATCATAATCTCCTTCATCAAAAAGTTTTATTGCTTTTCGCATATTTTGTGTAATTGCTACTCCGCTTGATGTCATAACTGCAAGTTTATTTCCAATTTCTAAAATACTATTTGTCAAATCGTCTAAATCTTCCTTTACTCTGTCACATTCTTTCGAACATTTTGATAATTCTTTACCCAATTTATAATTATTTTGATTTTTGTTGTATTCTTCTTCCAATTTTTTACGCCTTTCGCGCAAATTTTTATGTCGATTTAACAATTCCAAATACTCATTATTAACACTGAATAATGGTATCGAATTTGTGCTTATCACACTTTGGTTATTTAGCATTATCGCATCATTTTCCACCTTAAGTTCATCATCAACATAGTTATTTACTTGTAATTGCGTAATAATACCAAGCTTTAAAGAATCAATATGCTCATATTCCCTATAATAATGCTTCATTTTAGCATCAATATACCCCATTATTTCCTTTATATCTTCAGGTATTGAATCATTAACAATTTTTTTAAAATAAATAACTATTTTAGGCTTATTTGCTTTTTCAAAAGCAGCTTTTGCAACTTCAAGCTCGTGCATAGTGTATCCACCTGCTTTATGCCAAAAAATAACAAAGCAAAGGTCAGAACTTTCCACTATTTCGTCCAAAGATTTCTGACTGCCAGCTAATTTGACTGAGTGGTCCATATCTTCACTTTCACATTTATATAATTTTATAAAAATATCTTTAGATTCATAGATATTGTTAAGTTGATTTATAAAATCTCCAATCGCCAATCTGTCAAATGCTATGTCATCAATTGATGATGCAAGAAATAATGATATTATTTTTCTCATTTTTGTTTTCTTTTCCTTTGTTAATTATTGTAAAATCGCTATTTAATTATAATTTAAAAATTAATGATACTAAATTGCTTAGTATCATTAATAAATTTTATTAAGCCTTAATAATTCCTTGTGAAACTAAATAATCTTCTGTAAGTTTTGTTGCTTCCAAAATAAACTTAACGCAAGGACGAACTGCATAATACTCGGCAGTTCTCTCTGACGGCACATAATCTTTTGTAATATTTTTAATATTTTTTAAAAGTTCGCCACAAAGTAGGCTACCATTCATTGCTTCAAACTGGTCAGTTAGATTGCGAACTTTTTCATAAATATCTTTTTTATCTTCGGCAACACTACCAAGAGTATCTTTAAGTACTCCTAGAACCATCCCAATGCCCGCAACTGCACCGCACAAATTTCTTGTTCTTGCAAAGCCGCCACCAAATGCACTACTGAATTTTAATAGTAGTTCCTTATCAATAGGCAAATCATCTGAGAATGCCATAATTATTGCTTGAGCGCAATTATAACCTTCCTTAAAGCACTCGTAAGCCTTTTGCTGTCTGTCCATTAATTAATTTCCTCCAATTGTTCCAAATAATGTAAAATTATATCTGCCACTTTTTCAAGTGTTAGTTTTGATGTATTAATAGTGATATCGTAATTTTTAATATCGCCCCATTCCTTATCTGTATAAGTGTTGTAATATTGTGCCCTATGTTTATCTGCCTTAAAGATATACTTATCAATATTTTTAACGTCTTTTATACCATATTTATTGACAATTCTATCTCTTCTAGCGTCCATATCAGCGTGAAGAAAAACTTTGACAAGGTTTTTCTTACCTTCAAGCACATAGTCAGCACATCTGCCAACAATTACGCAAGGTTTTTCGGCAACTTCTTTTATAACTTCGCTTTGCGCAAAGTAAACTTTGTCATTAATAACCATATCGGTATAAGTTGCACTATAAAAATTACCTACACCTGTTGAATAACCAAACATACTTGCAAATTTGCTTGTTGCTTTTTCGTCAAACTCTTTATAAAATTCTGGATTTACGCCATTTTTTTCTGCTGCTAATTTGATTAAATCGGTATCATAATAACCTATCCCCAATTTTTCTGCCACGATTTTACCAACAGTTCTACCACCACAG
>OFGN01000928.1_pt1 | contig 25993 bp, 10 predicted proteins | sample 1521821 | NCBI WGS metagenome assembly OFGN01 (sample SAMEA3504094, study PRJEB24116) | mouse gut metagenome | biome: mouse gut; feature: mouse-associated habitat; material: faeces | place: Denmark | collected 2011
AGGAATTTCGCTACCTTAGGACCGTTATAGTTACGGCCGCCGTTCACTGGGGCTTAAGTTCTATGCTTCGCTTGCGCTAACATTTCCCCTTGACCTTCCAGCACTGGGCAGGCGTCAGCCCCTATACGTCATCTTTCGATTTCGCAGAGACCTGTGTTTTTGGTAAACAGTTGCTTGGGCCTCTTTTCTGTGACCTACTCTCGTAGGCGCCTCTTCTCCCGAAGTTACGAGGCAATTTTGCAGAGTTCCTTAACAATGGTTATCCCGCTCGTCTTAGGATTTTCTCCTCGTCTACCTGTGTCGGTTTGCGGTACGGGCACCTTTAAACTTATTTAGCAACTTTTCTCGCCAGCGTGAATTCATCAACTTCGTTACTATTTTTCACTCCACGTCATCACCTAGCCTTAGCAGGCGTACTTCACTACCTGCCAGCCTCATGATTTGTACGCAGCTTTCCATCACTGCGCCTTGACTATCCTTCTGTGTCATTGCGTCATTTAAACGTTTATTGGTGGTACAGGAATATCTACCTGTTGTCCATCACCTACGGCTTTCGCCCTCGGCTTAGGTCCCGACTTACCCTGGGAGGACGAACCTTCCCCAGGAAACCTGAGACTTTCGACGGCATAGATTCTCACTATGCTCTCGCTACTTATGCCGGCATTCTCTCTTGTATACTGTCCACAGCCCCTTCCGATACTGCTTCAGCCTGTATACATTGCTCCTCTACCCATACAATTACTTGTATGCCTAAACTTCGGTGACAAGTTTTAGCCCCGATAATTTTCGGCGCACCACCACTCGACCAGTGAGCTATTACGCACTCTTTAAATGAGTGGCTGCTTCTAAGCCAACATCCTGGTTGTCTTAGTGGTGACACATCCTTTACCACTTAACTTGTACTTTGGGACCTTAGTTGTAGGTCTGGGCTGTTTCCCTTTTGACAATGACACTTATCTGCCACTGTCTGACTCCCTACTATAATTATCTGACATTCGAAGTTTGATAAGGTTCAGTAAGCTGTGAAGCCCCCTAGCCCATTCAGTGCTCTACCGTCAGTAATCTTACGTAGAGGCTAGCCCTAAAGCTATTTCGAGGAGAACCAGCTATCTCCAGACTCGATTGGAATTTCTCCGCTAACCACAAATCATCCCCGACTTTTTCAACAGGCGTGGGTTCGGTCCTCCACAGTGTCTTACCACTGCTTCAACCTGTTCATGGTTAGGTCGTCTGGTTTCGGGTCTACGTCACGCAACTATATCGCCCTATTAAGACTCGCTTTCGCTTCGGCTCCACAACTTAATTGCTTAACCTCGCTACGTAACGTAACTCGCCGGCCCGTTCTACAAAAAGTACGATACCACACGTTTAGTCGTGCTATATCTGCTTGTAAGCATAAGGTTTCAGGTTCTCTTTCACTCCCCTCCCGGGGTTCTTTTCACCTTTCCCTCACGGTACTATACTCTATCGGTCACTAGGTCGTATTTAGCCTTGGGAGATGGTCCTCCCTTCTTCCGACTGGGTTCCACGTGCCCTGCCGTACTCTGGATTCCTGCCACGCTTTTTTTGTGTTTCGCTTACAAGACTGTCACTCTCTTTGGTCTAGCTTTCCAGCTAATTCAGCTACACTCACTGCTGTGTTTGTGCAGGTCCGAAACCCCATTGCATATCTCTATGCTAGGTTTAGGCTCTTTCCCTTTCGCTCGCCACTACTTAGGAAATTAGATTGTTTTCTTTCTTTTCCTCCGGGTACTTAGATGTTTCAGTTCCCCGGGTTCCCCATATTAACCTATGTATTCAGTTAATATTACTTAGCTTATGCTAAGTGAGTTCCCTCATTCGGATATCTACGGCTCTATGTTCATTTGCAACTCCCCGTAGCTTTTCGCAGCTTGTCACGTCCTTCTTCGGCGCCTAGTGCCAAGGCATCCACCTTATGCCCTTCGTAGCTTGATCGTTTTTCGTCGATTTACTATTCTTAAGACCTTCAATTTCTTTTTTTATCCTCGGCAAAATATCTGTAGAATTTTTAAAATGATATTACCATTTTCTTTTTTCGTCTGATATTTTTTGTTTATACTCCATATATATGTTCTGGTTATATACAGAGTCGTATCTTAAATACATTTTTACTATGCAGTTGTCAATGTGCAATTACTTAACTAAGGTTAAGTGCTGGTGGGCTCAAGTGGACTCGAACCACCGACCTCACGCTTATCAGGCGTGTGCTCTAACCAGCTGAGCTATGAGCCCATATAATGGTGGAGATGAGGAGAGTCGAACTCCTGACCCCCTGCTTGCAAGGCAGGTGCTCTACCAACTGAGCTACACCCCCATAATGAGCAGGTATTAAATTGACTGCCTTATTGACAGCTTATACATAATATCACACCACAATTATTTTGTCAAACATTTTATACAAGTTTTTTAAATTTTTTTTTAATCCTTATAAAATTGTTGATATTAGCGATTTTTAAGGGGCTAAAACCAATAATAAGAGTTGAAAATTTATTTTTGACAATACCATTTACAGGATATTGCCCTATCATATCATAAAAATGTAAATATAATTTTAGATATATTATTGATTATAATATTTAAATATTTAATATATAAATCATAATTATTAAACACTATATATACACATTATTGCAATCCAAATTGATTCACATTTTATACTAATAGCTGGATAAAATGTACTACCGTACAAATTGTAAAATAACCATTGGTTTTGCAATTTGTAAAATAATATAGAACTTTTAGGACAAAAAATCTATCATAAAAAGACCATTTTAATCATAAATTTTATACTGATTTGATATTAAACAAAGCAAAAAAAACAGCTCTCATCTGCTATAAAACTACATAATAATTTAGTAATATTTTTAATTTTTTTATCAAATTAATATCAAAAATTTATGAAAATTCTAGACAAAAAAATGCCGTTCAAAAAGAGTAAAAAAACATACTTTTTTTAGCACAATTTTATGAAAAATTTTGGTTATTTTTTGCATAATAATTTGCACAAATTTTAACAAAATTTTTGTGACGTTAAAAGTGATTTTTTGAGTCAAATTTACCCCAAAAAACATCACCTTAAAGCGTTGCTCTTATGACAAGATTTTTGGGTGTAAAAAATCACAAATTAACACATCTTAATCAATACCTTTTTGCTATACTTTTGAAAAACAAAAAAGTTACAAATACGCAAAAATCGTGGTGTCAATGCAATAAAATTCTCAAAAATGCTACAACTTTTCACAATTTTGACAAAATTTAACAAAAATTTACTTAAAGCTAACAAAAATAAATAAAAATGTGTATTATTGTGTGAATTTTCGGCTAAATCAATAGAATAAATTACAAAAAATCCTATCAAAAATCGGCATATTACCACAATTTAACTGATTTTAAAGCAGTTAATAGAAGTGGTATTATATAGCAGTTTGCACCGAATTTTTCGGTGTCAAAACCATTAAAAATACAACTAATTGTTATAATTAACCATTATATACCATATACATATAAAAATGTGCGTGTTTTATACTTGACACCTTATTCTTTTATTTGATATAATATCATCATAAAAGTGCAAGCAGTTATGTGATGCACTATTTATGCTTTTTTAAAGGTCTGTCGATATACTAAAAATATTTGCAAAAAACCTTTGAAAATCAGTCTGAAAATTGGCTTTAAAAAACCAGTTGGAAGAGCAGAAAAATTTAATAAATTATTTTACTAAATTTGATAATCAATTTCGCCCAAGAAACGGGCAACAAAAAATCGAGAAAAGGAGACATTGTCATGAAAAGAACTTTTGGAAAAAATATTTGTTTATTTATCCTAATAGTATTATTTACACTTTGCATGGCCGTTGGTTGCACAACTGCATTTAACGCTAATACAGTTGCCGACACCCAACCTTCTGAAAACAATGCTAGTTCTATCATTTTGAATTTGAATAGACCGGCTTTGATGCCAGAAGATAACATTGAATTGACTGCTACTGTAAAAATGAAAAATACAGATAGCAATGCAACTGATAAATGGGGTTCTGCTGATTTCTTTATCAAAAGTGAATCTTCAGACCACTTGGAATTAGTTGACTGGGAAGTTAATGGAGATTTTGCTAACGACAGCAAGTACACTTCTAATTTGATTATAAACAATTCTACAGATGCCGATGAGTTGGAACAAGGTTTCTTACACTTTTACTTGGCAGGTAAAAATGAAGCTAACTGCGTCCCTGTTACTCAAGACCTTATTGTTAAAATCACTTTGAAAATGAAAAGTGTTGACGACGGCGCCCCTACTTCAGGCAACTTGAGCTTCTCTATCAATAATACTTCTTACAATGAAATTGCAACTTGGGGTTCAAATGGCTCAAATAAAGGACACATTTACAACGCAAGCAGCGATTTGACTATTGATGCTTCTGCAGCTACAGCTGAAATCAGAAATCCTTCAGCTGACAAAACTTTTAGTAGCGTAGAAGTAATTGAAGGTAATATCAATGGTAACACAGAAGGTACTACAGAGACCCCTGCTGACAAGTTTGTTTCTAACAAACCTGTTAAACAAGGTGACACAGTTGTTAAAACATTCACTCATACTACTGCTAGAGAGACTAAGAATACTTTTTATGTAAAAGCTATTCCTAATCAAAAGAATGCAATTGTACAAGTAAAAGTAGGTTCTACTATCTACCCTGAACTTGCAGACGAAGAAGATACATATAAAGTAACATTAAATGGTGATGGTAACAATGGCCTTACAGAGATTAAATTAATCGTTACTTCTGAAGATGGTTCTTCTGACGACTATACTTTAAATGTAACTCAAACTTACGCAGGTCTTGGTGGACTAGGCATTAAAACTAACGAAAGTGACTATGGTACAACAGTTGACCCTGAAAAAACAGGTTTATCTAAAGATACTCCTATTAAAGAAGGTGTAACTACTTTTGAAATTTTTGTTCCAATGGCTAAAAATGCTGAAGGTGCTTTAATTAATGGTAGTGCTACAGAGGTTGAAATCACTCCTTCAATCATAACTGGTTATGGTATGAGTACAAATATCAAACTTTCTGCAAACAACTGCTCTATTATGACTGGAACTACAGCTGTTAACTCAGGTAGCTCATTTAAAGTTAATAATATTGGAGATAATGCTACTATCACAGTAACACTTTCTAACTCTGCAGGTGCTGAGAGTGCATTTACTATTAAGCTTTCTCCTGTTAGTATTGATACTTCAATTGACAGCTTTAAATTGAAAGGATTTAAAGACAGCTCTGAAATTACAGCAGTAAATCCACCTACTACAGGTATTGATTATACATTTAAATTATCTAAAGAAAGTGGTTATAAAGCTACATTAAGCAAAAACGAAATTCAATTAAAAGATAAAGCTACATTCAAATTATTACAAAGCGGTACAGAAGTTGCAAGTACTGAAGGCGTTTATACTTTAACTGCTGGAAGATACAAATTGCAAGTTATTGCTTCTGCAGGTAACACCGAAGAATATGATATTGATGTTGCTAACGAAGTTTTGCCTGGTGCTATTGTAAGTTTGGAATACAGCATTGACAATGGTGCTCATTGGGTTAAAGTATTCAACAAAGTTGACGGCGTTCAAACTGGCGCTGACTTTGAATATGATAGCAAAAAGAATACATTTACTTTAAATACTTTTGACACTACAACTTATGTTAAATTCAGAATTGCTATCACTGACTCTTCTAGCCTTTCAGGTTTTGTAGGTAACGGCAGTGAAATTACAAGTACTGAAAATGGTAAGTATCTTGATTACAATACTTATGAATATTCTTCTGAAAAATTAAAGAATGGTGTAAATAATATCCCTGTTCTTGTAAGTTCTGAAAACGGCACAAGTAATGCTTATTCATTAAATATCGTTATCACTGAAGAATTCTACAATATCACTGATATTGATTTTGGTAATAAAAATGAAGCTGGTGACAAGCATTTCAATTTCGATGCTGACACATTAACTTATGACTTTGCTGTTCCTTACAAAACAAGTGAATTAAACTTGACTGTTTTTGCAAAAGGTAAAAGCACTATCGTTTATGTTGGTGGTACTAACGAATTGTACAGACAAGTAATCGCAGACGATAATGATGAAGAAAAAGCTAAAGGTGACTCTAAACACATTGGCACAGTAAGACTAAGCAGTAACACTAAAACTAAAATCGTTATTACTTCTAAAGGTACTGACGGAATTAAGTTTGATGAAGATACTGACAAAAAATATACAATCACTATTGAGCGTAAAGCTGCAAGCAATGACAACACTTTAAAATCATTAAATGTTTATGTTAATGGCGACGAAAGTAAAGACATTTTAGTTGACGAAGCTTTTTCTTCTACTAAAACTGATTACACTGTAAAACTTGCTGAAGGTGTTGAGCTATCTAAAGTTAAAATTGTTGCTGTAACTAATTCAGATGTTGCAGAAATCAATGGTAACCTTGGTGGCGCTACAATGGAATACACAATTGTTCCAAAAGTTAAAAACGAACATACATTTGTTGTAAAAGTTATTCCTGAAAACTCAATGAATGGTTCAGGTTATAAAGAATATAAAATAACTATTATCACTCAAGAAGCTACTCTTTCTGATGACGCAGTCATTCGAGATTTAAGAATCACTGGTACAGATGGTAAAAACTATTTAGCAAATTATGACAATGGCGTAGCCGAATATAACATTAATGTTCCTTATAGCGTATCTGCAGTTGATGTTTATGCTGTTCACCACGAAAATGCTACATTTGAAATTACTTACAATGGTAAACCTTCTAATGAAATCGAATATGATTCAAATGGCTTTATCGTTTTAAAAGAAGGTAATGATAATGAAATTACTGTAAAAGTTACATCTCAAGATGGAAACGAATCATCTTCTTATACTATTGCAATCAACAGAGAAAAAGCTAACACTAATGCTAATCTACTTACTTTAAGAGTTGACAACAAACACGGTAGCAACCAAATCAAAGGTCAAATTGACTTCGCGTCTCAATACTTATTTGAAGTTGCTATTAACAATAGTTCTGATTCAGATGTACTTACATTCCAAATTGCTGCGGTTAACCCTAATGCAAAAATCACTTTAACTGAAAATGGTAAAGAGCTTACTCTTAATAAAATTCAAAACAACTTAACTTACCAAGTTACAAATTTAGGTTATGGTCAAAGCAAAACTTACACTATCACAGTAACTTCTGATGACACTGTTAAAATTTATGTTGTTAAGTTAACTCGTGATTTGTTAAGCCCTACCCTAAAGACTTTGGAAGTTGTAATTGATGGAAACAAGACTTTGCCACTATATGATAAAGATGGTAACTTGCTAGATGGTTTGAAGAATAATATCTTTAAATATATAGTTAAATTCCCTTATAACACTGCTAATATTGAAATTAATGGTACTACTCCTGATGGTATGACTTCAGATATTGGTTTAAATAAAACAATCGCTGAACTATTTGCAAATGGTAATGACCCAGTTGACTATTTCTTCACTGTTTCAAATGGCGGGATAATTCAAGATTACACTATTACTTTGGTAAGAGAAGCAAGTGCTAACTCTAACACAGATGTAACAGAACTTACATTTGGAAAAATCCCAGCAATGGTATTTGACAACACTAAAGATTATCAAGGTTCTTATATAGTAGATAATACTAAGAGTACTTTGAACCCAATCATTAAACTTGCTGCTGAAAATGCAAGCTATGTTATCAAAGTAAATGGTAATGTTGTTAAAACAACTGCTGATAGCAACTTGTTTGAATTACCTGTTGGTAAAAACACAATTGAAATTGTTATTACTGCTAGTGATACAATCTCTAAGAGAACAATTTCTTTAGAAGTTGAGCGTAAACACGCTGACATTAAAGGCATTGGTTTTGCAGATGGCGATAGTGGTTCAAGCATTGATGCAGGTATTCAATTTGATAACGATGTAAACTCTTACTCATTCAATGTTGCTAACGGAGTTAAGATTTTGAATGTTGACTTAAAACTTGCAGATGGATATACTTACACTGTAAGTGGCAACACTTTGGAAGAAGGTAAAATGAACAAAGTTACAGTTCAAGTTAAAGATGCTAACAACAATGTAGTTAAAACTCTTGAGCTTAATGTATATCGTAATGTAGCTGATGCAGATTACACTATGTGGTATATCATTGCTGGTGTACTTGGTGGTCTTGCTATTATCCTTCTAATCATCGCAATTATCGCTTTTGTAAAAGGCGGCAGAGGCGGTAGCAGAAGAAAAGGTAACATAAACGATATCGGTATTGGTGACTATGAATTAGACTAATTAGTCCACTACCCTATAACAACTAAACACGGCTAGCAATAGCCGTGTTTTTATTTGTATATCTGATTTTTCTATTTTTGCTTTTAGCATAAAAAAAGTGGCAAGATTGCCACTTTCTTTTGTTATTTATTTTATAATTTAAATATATATAACTGCAATGATTAATTATTTATTGTCTTTATATATGCGGTCTTTTGCAATATCAAAATACTCGGGATTTACTTCAACGCCTATAAACTTTCTATCATTTAAAATAGCTGCAACACCTGTTGTTCCGCTACCCATAAATGGGTCTAAAATAATATCATTCTCATTTGTATGAACCTTGACAATTTGTTCCATAACCTTTAAGCTCTTTTGGGTTGGGTGTTTTCTCTCCGCACCGCTTACCACAGAGGCTTCCATAATTGAGCGTAGATAAGGTGTATCTTTTGGCTTATTGAATGTCCATACAGCATTCTTTTTTACACCCCAAACTGCAAATTCCATATCTTGAACATATCTTCTTGAAATATTTCTTGGCATAGGATTAGTTTTTTTCCAAACAATAACGTCCTTCATTTCAATGCCGTTTTTTTTCATTGTTCTAATTATGTCACTAATATAAAGATATGAACAAAATATAATCATTGAGCCGTTTTTATTAAGCAATTTGCTATAATCACCTATCCAACTACAAACATCAAAGTTATTGTCCCACGCACCAAAATCAATGCCTTTTCTAGGGTTTTGCAGGGTGTCAAAGTTGTTATCTTGAGAAATATTGTATGGTGGGTCAGTAATAATGCAATCCACTAATTTGCCTTTGTTTATAAACTCTTTTACAATTATATTAGCATCGGCTAAATACAACTCCGAATCATCACAAACAATTGATTTTTCCACATAAGAGTTATTAATACTTGTACCAATTGCACGCCCTAATAGTGGTGGAACGGCATTGCCGATTTGCTTACAAATACTGCATTTTTTGCCGTAAAACACAAAACTATCCGGGAAACTTTGTATTCTTGCTGCTTCTCGTGGTGTAATTGCACGATTTAGTACTGGGTGAGAATTTCTGCCATTTGATGGAGTATCAAACCTTGTATCAATAGTAGGACTTTGCAAATCCCATACCAATCTTGACCAAGTTGTAGTAAATTTTTGTTTGCCATACAACTCTTTAGGCAAATAACTCTTATCCCCTTCTGGCGGAATTAAAGCTAATTTAGAAAGTGCAACCGGCGAATGAGTTGTTGCAATGTGATTGTACAATTTATCTGAATTTGCCCTTATTTCACACTGATAATCTGACTTTGCAGGCAAAATATAATCTGAACAATACTCACCTTCTCCTGACTCTAAATAACTTAAATCGGATATTGCATCTCTAACTGTCACAAGCTTATCTGACTTCGGTGGCAATGGCACGCTTTTTGTTTTAGAGCCTATAATTATCGTTCTCTCTCTACTTTGCGGAACGCCGAAATTTTTAGCGTTTAACACCCCATAATTTACGATATAACCTAGTTTATAAAACTCGTCGGTTATTTGTCCTATAAAGTAACCACCGCAAGAATTTATAAGGTTTTTTACATTTTCAATAACAAACACTTCAGGTTTAATTTCTTCCACAATTTTAACAAACTCTTTAAACAAAAAATTCCTTGGGTCATTTAGCCCTAAATTTTTGCCTTTTAGCGAAAACCCCTGACAAGGCGGACCACCTATTATCATATTTACGCCAAGTTCACGGGCTTTTTGAATTACTTCGTTTTTGCAATCTGCACTTGTTAAATCGCCGTTTATGACTATTGAGCCTGCTATATTTTTTTTAAAGGTTTCCAGCACGCTTTTATCAAAATCAACGCCTATAACTGTCTTAAAATTGTCAAGAGAATCAATCCCGCAACTAAAACCGCCCGCACCGCAAAACAAATCCAGTATTCTAAACTCCATTATTATCGCCCCTTTGAGGAATAAGACTTTCGTCCCTCAATTAATATACACCTAATTTGTTAAAAAATCAAGAAAAACGACTATCTTTTTTTGCAATTATTTGCTATAATATTTTTATAATAGTATTTTTGTGATAATAAAAATGTTTAAAACAAGTTGGGAAATAAGTTATAAACAATTATCTACAAGTATTGCAGCTTAATATATTTTTAATTGTATAACTAAATTCCTTATTTAAAGTTTTACTATAAAATAAGTGGTACTTTATGAGTACATAGATAATTTGTAAATATATTTTTACTGCAACAACTATTAGACAAAGGAGCAATATGAAAAGTATTAAATTAAGTGATTTTTTAAAAAGTGAAATTAAGCCATTTTTATTTGGTGCTTTTTTGTCACGCATAATGGAGAAGAATATTTGCAATCAAAAATACTTTTACGCATATACCAAGTTTAGAGCATCTAAGGCAGTATATTCAAGCGATTTTGATATGATAAGCTATGCACAAGAATTGGCTAATACTATGAACAAATTTAGCGGTTCTTACAACTGGGAAATGGTAGTAGCACAAAAAACTCAAACAGAATTGCGTTTTTATATCAAAAACGATTTAAATATGACAAAAACAATGTTTTATGTCGCTTTATATCAAAAATTAATGACTTCAAATTGGGTTATTTCGCCTGAACAAAATGAACAAATGAAGGAGTTTATCCGTGGTTTTATAGAACTTAGGGGAAGTATTGACACAAGTGCAAAATTTATTGCACAAGACTATTTTTACAATGATAATATAGAGTTGAAAAAAGCACAAATACTTACAGATTTAATGAATTTACCTATTAATTACGCCAATTTTAACCCAAGAAATTTGCAACCGCAATATATTTCAGGAGAAAATCAAAGAAATGCTCAATTTCGAATCAACCTGTTTTATTACGCAATAAATATAGGCTTTATGAACAAATACAAAGCAAAAGTGTTTGAAAATTCTTACCATAAGCATAATTATTATTCTAAAAACGATATTATTTACTTTGATATAGATATGCCCGACTCTAACAATGACGACGTTAAGTTTATAAAATATCTCAACTTTTTTACAAACAATATTTATCAAAAAAGCCTTACTGCAGCTGCAATAAAAGATTTAAGGCAAAGGCTTGGCTTTGATACAAAGCAAAAATCTACTAGAAATTTATCTATAATTAAATTATTTAATGAGTTTGCTGAAGATAAATGTGCGATATGTGGCACTACAACTACTTTTGAAAATAAGCAAACAGGCAGACAGTCTTTTGAAATTCACCATATAATTTCATATCATAATGGGCAAGAATATGACAATATTGCCAATCTTGTAAAACTTTGCCCTAACTGTCACAGAATGTTAAAAAAGAATTCCGCTCCAAAAGACATTCAAATTAAGGCAATAATCAAAATTTTGCACGAACACCGTGAAATATACGAATTTACAGCATCATACCTTGCTATAGACGATATTAATGATTTAGCCGAAAAAATTTGGTCAATGCTTGGATAAAAAACAAGTTTTTTCAAACTTATATTTAGCATTTTTTAAATTCATATAGCAATATGTATTTTTACAACAAAAAGCAGTCTTATAAAAGACTGCTTTTTAATTTTTATAATATTTTATCTGCTTTGTTTATAAATTCAATAAAATTAATTGCTACAAATTATAGTAATTTCTTTTTATGAAGTAGTATGCCAACAACAATACAAATAACAACAGTTGCAATTGTAACGCCTATAAAGCCCCACCAACTGCCTTCACCAGGAACGGTAGTATTCATACCCCAAATACCGGAAATTAATGTTGGAATGGATAGCAACAATGTTATAGAAGTCAAAATTTTCATAATGTTATTTTGGTTATTGTTGATTATGTTTGCATAACCTTCCATAGTAACACTCAAAATCTCACGATAAATGCTTGTCATTTCTATCGCCTGTTGGTTTTCGACTGCAACATCTTCGATTAGTTCTTGGTCTTCTTCATACTTTACAATAGCACCTGTTTTGATTAATCTGTTGATAACCAAGTCATTACCTTTAAGTGAAGTGCTAAAGTAAACCAATGAGTTTTCTAGGTCAAGCAATTGGAACAACTCCTTATTTCTTGTTGACTTATGTAACTCTGTTTGAATCCTTCCACTTGCTTTATCAATTTGTTTCAAATATTGAAGGAATTTAGTGCTTGTATTATAAAGTGCTTGAAATAAAAACCTTGAACGCTTGTTTGTGGAAAAAGTTTTAACTCTTCCCAAAGTAAAGTCTTTCATAACTGCAGTGTCTTTCAAGCAAACGGTTATTGTAAACTTATCTGTCAAAATATATGCAAGAGGCAATGTTGAATAGGAATAATAACCACCCTCTTCTTCTTCAATAATAGGTATGTCAAATAACACTAAAGAATAGTTATCTTCTATTTCAATACGAGAACGCTCTTCATCGTCCAGTGGTGCTTTAATTGCATTTTCGTCCACATCTGTTAGTTTAGCAACGCTCTCAATCTCCTTATCTGTAGGGTTGACAAGTCTTATCCATTTATTATTTAGCATATCACGATTTGTGATTGCATTAAAATCTGCTTCTATTACTTTTTCTTTTTCGTCTGTATAAAATAATTGAATCATAGATTATTACCTCCTTAAATATGTTTTGCAGTGCTTTTTTGCAAAAAAATTGCGTGAGCTTACCCCACACACCACTACAAAATCAATAATAAAGCAATAATCAGTTATTGCCGTGGCGTTGGAGTATTAAATTGTCTTGAAGAAAACACTTCGAATCCGCGTCCACTTTAAATAACCTCCATTTATTTAAGCTAATATTATTATTTGTACATTTTACGCATAAAAAGCGGTTTTTTGTGACAAAAACCCGTGTTTTGTAGTAAACTTACAAAAATAATTTAACTCATTCTTACTTTTATATGATAACATTATTTTTAATATTTGGCAACCTATTTATACCCTAAAAATTAAATTAAAAATTTTTATTTATCCCTTTTATGCAATAAAATCAAAATAAAGCAATAAAAATGCACATTAAATCTAAAACTTTAGATAAAATGCGCAAATTTGTAGCTATTAACTTATTAATTTTAAAATAATTATCTGCTATTATGCAATATAACTGTTTATTCTTGTAATTATATTTTCCAATCTTAATTGGTCGGCAGTGCTATTGTAATTTGTTGCAGCAACGCTCATTAATCCGTCTTTAAAAAGGCTTAAAAGCTCTTTAGATGCACCACTTTCAATCAATCCATATACAATGCGTCTTAGCTCGTCTATGCTGTCAATAACTCTGTTTTGCGCAACATTTTGAGATTTTTCAATAATTTTGTCTTGTTCTTCGTCTTTAACGCATCTTGATGCAATTTCAGAATAAATTTGAATGTCTACATTTTTATATTTATTGCTTAAATAGTACATTTGCAATGCCATTGCAATTAAAATGCTTGCACCATAAAAAATGCTTACCGCTAAAAACAAATTATTGCCTTCTAAAAAGAATGTTTCAAGTGCAATTGTAGCAATTGCAAAAATTGCACCCACACCAAACACGCAAATATATGCAATAAAAGCGTTTGTGCAACTTCTGTCTGATGTTCTTATTAAACACCTTTTTAATTCTGCTTGGTTTTCCGCTGTTGGATTAAATATATATCTTATACAAGATTTTTTTACAAGCTTTGGCATTTTTGCCGCACAAATTTTATTAAAATGAATAAAATTGCCTTTTTGAATTACTCCAAATCTTGCGACAAAGCCTTTAATTCTACGCAAAGTTTTTGCAAGTCTTATCTCACTACAAGCTGTGCCATTTATTATCATTGCTATTATTGCCGAAATTGTAAATATTGCAAAAAGCAATATTGATACTGTTGCTCCATTAACTATATCGCCCCAATAAAATTCTTCACCAGTAAACACTCCTGCAAAGTTTTCAAGTTGAAGCAAAAAAGAATCGTACCACATATTTTTTCTCTCCTAATTGTTGTTATGTAGTACGATTTTTTAATTTTAATGCCGATTTTTGGCGGTTTGTTTTGTTATTATGTTATTTTAATGTTAAATTTTTATTTTATTGTCAGTCAATATTTATATCTATTACTTCACTTCTTCCTATTACAAGCAGCATTGCTTTGTTTACTTTTCTTCCTATAGCTTTTTGCACTGCAGTGCTGTAAAGTTCAAGCTGTTTTTTATACCTTTCTTTTAAAATAGCTGAAGGCTCGTCAGATTTTTTGTAATCTACAATCCACACTTCTTCGCCCACAATCAACAAGTCGATAGCACCTTCCACAAACACCTTATCCTTTATTTCAGTGTCCATAACTTCATTTGCGTTTACATACAAAGTAAAAGGTTGCTCTCTATAACACTTGTTTGCTCTTGCATATTCCATAACGGAAGTGTTCATTATTGATACAATTTCCTGCACGTCTATCTCACTTAAATCTTGTGCTGCGATAATATTATCTCTTACCATTCTTTCTAACTCCGCAACCACACTATCATAAGTTTTGGCGTTAAAATCTATATTTTCAAGAATGGTATGGTAATTTGTCCCCCTTTTTGCTCTGTCGAAAATTGTAATATCTAAATCGCTTTCACAGATTTCTTCGTCTTCTTCAAGGTAGTAATTTTTACCGCCTTGTTTATTTATCTCCGTTACGGTGTATTTTATACTAGTATTTTCAGCTTTTTTTTGAGAGTACTCAAAATTTATGTATTTGTCGATAATTGGCATATCTTTTCCGCGGTATTTTGAAAAAGAATATCTTTGCATAACATTTTGAGAATCTATCTCTTCAGTGTGAAATTGTATCCTGTCATTAAGGTCAGAATTATTTTTTGCAGCTACCATTATCCAATCCAAAAAACTATCTATATCAAACGGATTTTTTGCATACAAATCACTCTCTTTTGCAGTTCCTGTCAAAATAATGTGATTTTTAGGTCTCGTCAGCGCAACATAAAATAATCTCATTGCTTCTGCTTTATCGTCGAACTGATTTTTTTCTTTTAAAATATCAAAGGCAAGGTTTCTTTTTGCAACCATCTTATCTTCGTCAAAGTAATTAATTGCAATACCCGCTTCTTTATTTATCAAAAGCTTAGGAGCATATAGTCCACCTTTTATTGTAAGTTTCTTTTCTATATTGCATACAAAAACCACCGGAAACTCTAGCCCTTTACTTTTATGAATTGTCATTGCCTTTACGGTATTTCCGTCTGCACCGCCTTTAATTTCCATTTTATCCGCAGTTAAAGTGCTAACATATTCATAAAGGCTACAATCTACAGACAAATCTTCCAATGTTCCAAGGTAAGTTTTAATTGCGGATAGTTTATAGTCTCCGCCGTCTTCAGATAGCACATATTTATCAAAGCCATATCCAAACACAACATAGTCTGCCAGTTCTTTTATGCTCATATATGAGCTTTTTAAGCGTAAATCATTGATTAATGAGTATAGCTTTATTACATATTCGTTACTATTCTTTTCAGCTTGTACCGCCTGCCAAAAATACTCTGTAGTTGGATATTTTTCCCTTAAAGCTAGCAAATCATCATAATCCATACCAACAAAATAGCTAACTAGTACTGCTGCTACCTGCAAATCTTGCATATCATTTACAACTAGCCTTAGAATATCCTTAATTAATTCTATCTCATACACCCCTTCAACTTTCAGTAACGGACTTATATCTATTGGTATAAAATTGTCTTGCAACGCTTTTACAATTTCTCGCACATTGTCTTTACCTGTGCGTGATAGCAAGGCAATATCGGAAAATTGGACTTTTCTAGTATCTTTGATTTTAGGGTCGTATACAGTATAATTATTAACAATTTCCGTAATTTTTTTTGCAATAAACAACCCTTCCTTATACGATGGAGAAATTTCCATAACACCGCACTCATCATCTTTTACTGAATACACTTTGTCAAAAGTTTTTATTTCCTTATCTTGTTTTTCCTTACTACTATCAAAAATATGTATTTCATAAGACGGTTTTACTGGCGGAATTTTGTAGTCTGCACCATACTTTAATTGGTCGGTTTCTTTGTAATCAATACCGCCAAAATCTTTAGTCATTATATCGTTAAAAATGATATTTACAAACTCAACAATACCTTTATCACTGCGGTAATTATTATCTAACATAACTGTTTCGCCGTGTTCTTTATTTTGGTTATAATCGTTAAATTTTTCTAGCAATATTTTAGGTTCAGATAGCCTAAAACGATATATACTTTGTTTGCTATCCCCTACCATAAACAAGTTGTTGCCGTTTGAAATATTTGTATAAATTTCTTCTTGAGCATAGTTGGTGTCTTGGTACTCGTCAACACAAATATAATCGTATCTATTTGCAATTTCCCGCTGAATATCGGTATTATTTAGCAATTTTATCAAATTTGCAGTAAAATCTGTAAAGTCATATTTTGCAGAAATCTCTTTGCAATTATCGTAGTTTTCCTTTGTCTTTTTGTATAACTCAACAAGCAATTTGATATCACCAATTGTACTCTCGTGCAAGTTTTGCACTTCGTCTATACTCTTTGTAAATTTACCTTTAAGTTCACTTATTTGAAGTTTCAAATCATCATTTAATTGTTTGTATAAATCCCAATCAATTTCATATTTTTTGCTTGGCCTTTGTTTTGATATAAGCGTAAACGCATTTATCATTTTGTAAAAGTTATCATAATCTTTTATATTCTTTAGCTCATTAAAAAACTCGATATAACCACTATATACTTCTGACTTTTCAGGGTAACCTTTAAAGATTTCTACTATCTCAGCAAGTAGTTTTGTTGTGTAATTAAGTCTTACTGTAACTAGCTCAAATAAGTAATCCATTATAGTTGATTTAGTAATATTTTGAGTGTAAACGCCATTGACAACGCTATCTAGCCATTCCATACCACCTGCTTGAGTGGAAACATAACTATTTATAATATTAATAGTGTCAAATAGTTTTGAGTCTCCGCCAAACTTAAGCGATAATTCAAATATTTCTCCATTTGCACTTTCTTTAAACTCATTTAGTGCTAAATCAAAATTTTTGCGGAATAAAATGTTTTTTTCCACATCTCCCAAAATATCTGCATTTGGGTCTATACCTAATATTTGAAAAAATTCACTAGACCTGCCTTTGCAGTAAGAATCGTTTGTTATAATGTTACAAAATGGCAATCTGTCAATTTGTTCCTTAATAAATTCTTTAGCGGTACAGCTTTCGTCATTTAATTTTTCAACTAGACTTGCATACATTTTTCCACGTATTTCCGCAGCAATGGAATTGTTAAAGGCAAGTATAACTATTCTGTCAATAGGTGTGCCTTCTTGTACAATCCTTATTACTCGCTCAAGCATAACAGTAGTTTTGCCACTGCCAGCGGAGGCAGCAACAATCATATTACCTTCTCTATGGTTTATAATTTTTTCTTGTGACGGGTTAAACTTAATCTTCGCCATCTTGTACATTTTCTCCTGTTATTGAAAAACTACTGCTTGAGCATTTTGTACGCATATTTAACGGATTGTTTTTATTTAAACAAATCAATCCAAAGTCACAGCCATCGCAACTTGTAGGTTTTGCTTGGATATAACCACTTTCAATCTCTTCAATCGCTTTTGCAACTACTTTATCGGCGTATTCTCTTAATATCAATAACTCTTCTTTTGATAAAAGCCCTTTATCCTTGATTTCGCCTTCTTTACTTAGTGATACTGATATAGAAGATATTTTTTTATCCCCAAAGCCATTATCAAAATGTGTAATTGCATCATCTAAATTCCTAAGTAATCCCGAATACTTAAATACACCACTTTTATCTTCCTTGTTATAAGTGTAAGGAAGTGGCATATAAAGCAAGGCAAACGGCTCATAGCCCGCTTTTGCCATTACTGCATTAAGATATATCAAAAGTTGCACTCTGTCGCCATAATATACTTCTTTTAAGCCATATTTAACCGAACTGCTTGACTTGTAGTCTATCACAGCAAAGTAATCACCGAATTTGTCTATTCTGTCTATCTTTCCGCGTATAAAATAGCTATTGCCATTGGCGTTAATTTCATAAGGCGGAAGCTCGGAATAATCAAACCCAAAAGTAAGCTCTGTTTTTGCTGTTTCAAAATCACTTCTTTTAGCAACTTGTACAAGCTTTGTCAAAATAAAGCTAACTTTTTTAAATAATGAGTTTTGCAATACCACTTTGCTAGTTGATAATGCCAAAGCTTGATAATCCTTTTCTAATAGCGTTTGCTCACACAATGTGTTTGAGATATTTTCAAGTTCGCTTTTAGACATATCAAATTGCTTGTACTTTTTAAAAAACTTTTCAAGTATTCTATGAACAAAAGTTCCCACAATAAGTGAGTCCATACCACCCTTTTGTACAGGTTTTAATTTTAAAGTTCTTTCACAATAAAACTTGAATGGGCAGGAAAAATATCTTTCAATACTTGATACACCGATAAATGTTTTATCACCATTTTTTGCCCACGCTAGTTTGTTAGGCTTAGTATACTTAAAGTCTTTTTCTTTTATCAAGTTTTGGTATTTATACTCGCCTTGCAATTTAGTGTATAGGTAGTCAAATACTTCTTCGTCACCTGTGGCTATACCACGCATTCTTTCGCTGTAATAATTAGATAATTCTTGCTTTGCGTTGGTTTTAGTACCGATTTTTACAGCATAATCGCAAATTTTCATACCAATTTTATTGTTATCACTTATCAATAAACTTGGTTTTATATTTAGTAATTCTCCAATATTTTTTACAAAAAGCGATGGCTCGCCAGTTGCTTGATTGTAGCTTATAACTACTTTTTTACCTTGTTGAGATAATTGTACTGCTTCAAATTTTTCATTGTAATTTATATCGTAAATATTTGGTTTAAAGCAAATTCCTTCTCTCTCAAGCCTTTCAAGCTCATTATATGTGTAAAGTGCTATTTCGCTACTTTCCTTAACCATTACTCCGTCATTTGCACCTATTATAAACAAAATATCTGCAGCATAAATTTGCTTGCTGTTGCTTGTTATAAATACGCTATCAATGTGCCTTTTACTTACGCCTATTTGAGCATTATGAACTATGCTCAATATTTGCTTATAAATGTCGTCTCCGCAATAATTTTGCATTTCCTGCACGCTTTTTATAATATTTAAAAGCTTGTTGTATGCAAGTTCCGCTTGTTGCTTTGTTTGTACATTCTCTTTTATAAGCAATATATTTAAATATTCTTCATAACTTTTATTTTCAAATACTTTGTTATAAAAATCATAAATTTTATTTACTTTATCCCCACTGCTATCAAGTTTATTACATTTTATAAGGTCAAGCAAGTTTAATATTGTCTCACGAACAAAGTTTGCATCGTTATAAAAAGCATCGCCCATACCTTGGGTAAAGTTGTTTACAAATTTATCCCCGTCAATGTTATACTTTTGGACATAAAGCTCAAATTTGTTTATTTTATCCTTATCAATATCAAGCAAGATATTTTTGCTGAATGTTAAAAGTTTTGTACTATCAAAATTGCTTTCAATACAAGCAATAGCATCTGTAAGCAACCTAACTACGGCAAAAGATTCAAGTTCATTTTTGCACTCCATAAAGAAAGGTATTTCAAAAATCTCAAACTGCCTTTTAATATCTTTTTTATAGCTATTAATATCTGGGCATAAAATTGCTATATCTTTATATCTTGTTCCGTTCTCTACAATTTCTCTTCTTATCTCGCGAGCAATACCTTTAACTTCAAGTGGGATATTTTCCGCAAAACGAAGGCTATAATCACCATTAGATTTATAATCACTTATTGTGCTATAACCATACAAGTTATCTAATAAGATTGCTTTATCTGTAGAGTAATCTTTTGGCAAAGCACACTCTTCAAACACAATATTGCTTTTAATTTTTGCACAATAATCTTTCAAAAATCGTGGGTAAATGCGTTTATTATCGCTGTTTTCATTGCAAACAACACCTATAGTTACAGCATTTTCAAGTTTAGATAAATTGGTTATTACTCTTAATTCTATAGCGTTAATTAAGCTAAAATCCAAAAAATAAAAATTGCAATTTTCAATTTTATTTTGTTTGCTTAGCCAATCGGAAAAGTCATTTAACAATATAATTTTGTCTGTAAAATTATTGGATAAAAAGCTATAATACTCTTTGTACAAAAGTGCAATATCCTGCGTTTTATCCCCTAAAATACCGCCTAAATTTAATCCTGCATTACTTAGCTTTTGTGGAGTAATATCACTTTCTGCAAGGCTATTTACCGCATCAAATAGCTTTTTTACAGCACCATCATTATTTGTGATTTTATTAAAAGCTTTTAATTCGTCCTTTTTGTCATTTACTATTTTTTTAAATAACAATAAGCCTTGCTCTTTTGATATAGTTTTTTTGTCAGTTTTAAACAACTCTTTGCTCAGCGCAGTAAGACTTAAAATTTTGGCATTAAAAAAGCTGTCCTGCTTAAAAAGTTTTAACAACTCTTTCTTGCAGACACTTACACTACTATCAGGAAGGATAACATAATTTTTAATGTCAAGCGACATATTTTTTTCAATATCTAGCGCAACACTTTCCCGAACTACTGAATAAGTTTTTCCAAAAACAACTTTTACAGACATACTATCTCCTGTCAAATTTGAAGCTCATAATTACCTTTTTATTATAACACGAAATATGTTCGCTTTCAATTATTTTTAAAGATTTTTACAATATATCACCAAAGTAATTGTATTTTTTATAAAAATATGTTAAACTTTGATTATAATTGTTTCAACACTTGCAAGGTGGTAACAATTATGATATAATAATGTCAATGTAAAAATTTATATTTAATTTTAATATTTAACAAGATTTTAACCACGAGGTATATATGAAAAAGAAAATATTATTGCTTGTTTTGGTAATTGTTGCGCTTTCTGCACTTCTTGCAGGCTGTGTGAGCAAGCCACCACACAAAATTTTATCCGACCCTTGGGCAAACAACGAAGTTATTACTTATAATGTTACAAGAACGCTAAGCGATAAAACAGTGATAAAAGGTACAAGCACAACAACTACTAAAAGAGTAACCGACGGCACAGTTAAAGTTGGCGGTGATGAAATAAATAATTTTTCAGGCACTTTTGTAGACATTGTAACTACTCTTGAAGACGGAAGTATTATGGAAGCTCAAGTTGCTTTTAAATCTTCTTTTGAGCCTATTGCAAGCTATAAAAAGACATCTGTCAAAGGATATGAAAATAATAGCCCTGCAAAAGACACCGTTCAAATAACCAAAATTTCTTATAAAGAAGAAAAATGCTTTTATGAAACAGATTTTGACGGAGTTAAAAAAAGCGGTAATATTAAAGTAGGCAAATGGATTAAAAGTCCTTTTTATGATAATTTGATGTTATATCACATTGCAAGAAGTAGTTATATAAGCAATAATTTTTCATCTTTAACTACAAAAGTTTTTAGTACAGCTGACTATAGTATGAAAACATTGACTATCGCAAGCAGTGCTTTAAACCAAGTTTATAAAGTATTTGGTGAAGATGTTGACGGCATTAAAGCAGATTTGATAAGTATTAAGCTTAACCAAACTTTCCCAGGTAGTGGCACACCATTTACAGCACTTATATCTCGTGAAGGTAATAAAAACTTTAATGGCATTGAACTAAAAAATGAAAGAGTACCTTTGATTATTACAGAAGGTCAAATGGAATATAAAATTTCCGCATACTCTTGCGACTAAAAAAACCAAAAGCAACAGATTTTGTCTGTTGCTTTTTTAATTTATAAACTTTTATATAATACTAAAAATTTTATTTACTATTATTCTTATCAGTTTTTAAAAAGGTGATTATTATAATTACAAAATTGGAAGTTATCGCAAAGCGGGTCGAAACCACATTTTGCAGTAACTGACGATTTTTCAAAATAGAAGTACTTGCGACAGCAAGTTTATTGCGTTAGCAATATGAAATTTTAATGCCAATTAAAATTTACTTCCTATAGTTATAATATTAATAATATGTTTATAATTCAAAAGCACTGCATTTTGCAGTGCTTTTATTTTTGTTTTTAATTTAATTAAGGCTTAATAATAATTTTAGCATAAGCTTCTTTAATATCAGTCTTGCCTTTACTTATAGCTTTCAACAATACTCTGTCTGTGCCTTCAAAAGCTCTTACCATATAAGATGATACACCACCGATAGTCTTTGACTCGCTATAGTTAATAATATTACCACCTTTGATTGATAGAGTAATTCTCTCCCCGTCGCGGCTAACAATATTACCTGTATCGTCAATAAGTGCTACGTGAACAAATACAAAGTCTCTTTCGTCATTTGCAAGTGCAATGCCACCATAGTCAACAAATATTCTCAATTTATAAGGAACGTCGCTATTGTTAACAGTCATACTTCTAACGATTTGACCATCGATTAAGCCGTCAACTCTTACTGCCTTATCACCGATATTTTTCAAGCTATCGCCCAAAGATACTGGTGGGTGGTCTAAGAACTCGTTATTACCCATATTGATTTGTTGCTTGATATAGTCTGCATACTCAGCTTTTTGAGTAGTCTTATAGTCAGGCATATAATAAGGAGTTGTAGCACCTTTCTTAACAGGATAAGTAGCTGTTAGATCGTCATTGATATAAACCTTGATAGTATCGCAGTTTGTATAAACTTGCATATTATCAATAAGTGTAGCTAGCTTAGGGTGTGGTATATATACCATTGGTTTAGCTGCGATATCTTGTGATTGGAAGAAATAGTACGCAGTTTTAGGCAAACGATATTCGTTCATAAGACCCATAACCATTTTGTCTTTACCATTAGAATAGTCAACATCTTGTGCTGCAATTGCACCGATAAAGTTTTCGTGTGTTGCGTTTTGGTTAAGGATAAATTGATATGCCCAAGCTTGTTCAGCCATTTTTTGCTCATAAGACATTTTTTTGTCCTTTTTGTCATACTTATAACCATCTAAACCAAAGCTACCAATCAAATATGCTGGCATACCAGGAATATTTTCAGGCAATCTAGTTTTTTGATTATATGAACAATATGCAATATCATATCCTAAAGTTGCAGCTGTTTCAGGTCTTGTTGAAGTGTCACCAATGATAAGTGGTGCTTTTCCGTGTGGGAATATAGATTTAACAATCTCAATACATTCCTTAATCAAATCGTCTGTCAAGCCGTCTTTTGCAGTGAAATCACCGATTGATGCTTCCCACATTGCTATACTTGTGCAGTTTCTGTCACGATAAGCAAGTTCAGAAAAAGTATTTTTTACACTTTCGATAAATTCAGGTGTGTTATAAAAACCTCCATTGTTAGGAACGCAGTTAATAACCAACATACCCAATGTGTCACAAGCTTCGTAAAACTCTTTTGATGCAGGATAGTTAACTAATCTTATAGTATTAAAGCCCGCATTTTTAAGTTTTAAAATCTCACGGAATTCCGCTCTGCGAGAAGTTGTCATACCTATAACAGGGTAAACTTGGTGGTGACAAACACCTTTGATTCTTGTTTCTTCGCCATTTACATAGAACTTGCCGTCTTTAACGCTAAATTCACGAATACCTTTTTTATAAATTCTTTGGTCAACAACCACATACTCGCCTGTAACCATATCTTTTGAGAATAACTCAAGTCTTAAATAATACATATATGGGAATTCAGGTGACCATAAAATAGCATCAGGTACCGGAACTTTAACCATAAATCCGTCTTCTTTAATATCTGAATTATATTTAAATTTTGTACGAGAAATTATATTTTTTGCACTATCTGCAAGAGTTGCAATAACATACATTTCGTTTGGTGACTCAATAAAGTTAATACCACAATCTGCACACAAATAGTAATTTGGCACACCATCTTCAACAACTTTTTCTTGATAGATAAAGCAATTGTCGTGGCATTCCTTTTCATTCATAGTTGTAGAAAAACTTTCTTTTTCAATGATATTTAGCCAAACATCTCTGATAATACCAACAAAGTTTTCATACAAGTTTTTGCTTGTTTTAGAACAACCTAAAATGTTATTATTAGGGTTATTATCTACAACAATAAGTAGTTTGTTTTTTTCATTGAAAAGAATAACAGGTGTGATATCAATTGAAAATGGTAAGAAACTACCTTTATGTTCCCCAATTTTTCTACCATTTAATTCAATAGTGCAGTTAGCACAGATACCTTCAAATTCCAAAACATAACGGCGTTTTTTAGCAGCATCTGCATCGCCTTTTTTAGCATTGATTTTGAATTGTTTTGTAAACCTAATCTTTTTCTTGCTATTTTTGCCTTCTTCAACAGAATAAGCGTACGGAATGCTGATGTTCTCCCTGCTCTTATCTTTCTTGCTCTTTACATTCCAGTTTTCTACGATATTAATTCTCATAATTACCTACCATAAAGATATTATTTTCTTCATTATACCATAAGCGTTATATTAAATCAATAATATTTTTAATTTTTATAAAATAAATATTAAAATTTTGTTAAATTTTTACAAATTTTTTATTTTTCACTTTGAGTTTAGCCAGTCTTTTTCTCAAATCAATTATTCACCAACATTTCCATAAAACCTAAAACATCTTGATTTTTTGTTTTAGCCAACTCTTGGGTATCACCTTTTACACTAACATAAATCTTTAATTTAGGTTCTGTGCCAGATGGTCTTACACAACACCATTCGTCCTCTGAAAGCATAAATTTAAGTACATTTGTTTTAGGAAGTTCAATAGTTTCCTCTGTGCCATCAATGTTTTTACTTACACTTTTAGAAAAATCCATAAATTTAACCACAGGGTTACCTGCAATATTGTTTATAGGTCTATTTCTTAATTTATCCATTACTGCTTTCATTTCTGCCATTCCATTTACCCCGCCAAAAGCAATAGACTTAGAAACTTCAACAAAATAACCGAATTTTTTGTACAAATCTTGTAGCACGTCATATAGTTTTATATTTTTGCTTTCGTAATAACAAGCCATTTCTGCAAACAGCATAGCACTAACTACAGCATCTTTATCTCTTGCATGAGTACCAGATAGATAACCAAAACTTTCCTCATAACCAAATAAAAATGTATGCTTATTATTTCTTTCCCATTCTTTGATTTTTTCGCCAATAAATTTAAAACCAGTTAGCACATTGTATACAGTCATACCATAACTTTGTGCTATCATATCTGCTAAGTTTGTTGTTACAATTGTTTTTACCACAGCACCATTTGATGGAAGATTATTCATATCGCGTCTTCTCATTAATATATAATTCATCATCATAGCACCAATTTGATTTCCTGTAAGCAAAACAAACTCGCCATTATTATCTTTAATTGCAACACCCATTCTATCTGTACCTATAACAATGCTACTTCTTAATTGTTTAGCAAGATTTATACCCATCTTTAAAGCATCAGGTTGCTCAGGATTAGGCACTGCAACAGTTGGGAAGTTACCATCAGGGTCTTTTTGTTCCTCTACAACACTGCAAGGTATATTCATTTGTTTTAAAATAGTAGTTACTGGCTTATAACCGCTACCATGCAAAGGAGTATATACTATTTTAATTTTACTTGCAACTTCTTTTA
>OFGN01000933.1_pt1 | contig 25758 bp, 23 predicted proteins | sample 1521821 | NCBI WGS metagenome assembly OFGN01 (sample SAMEA3504094, study PRJEB24116) | mouse gut metagenome | biome: mouse gut; feature: mouse-associated habitat; material: faeces | place: Denmark | collected 2011
TTATCAACCACCCTTCTTGGAATTCCCTATATTTGAATTATACAGGAAGCTCCTACTTCATATAATGTCTGGTTACAGGGAAACGCTGCTGCCTTTCAAGGCCGCCGGGCAGGTCTTCTCCGTCTGCTCTTTCTGCTCTGGGGCCTGGCCGGGTAAGGAGCGGGCTTCTGCCGGATCAGCCGGTGGAACCGCTGTTTTTCTGCCTCTGCCAGTGACGGCAGGGTATGCTTTCTGTGTTTGTTCATGGCAACTCCTGTCTGTATTCCGCCTGCCATGGCAGGACGGCGCTGTCTGTCGGACTGCTGCCGGATGTTAAGAAAAGCCGCTGGTGTACAAGCTGCTGCCTCCTTTTTCCGTAAAATGGCTCTGTGAAGAACCTGTGTCAAAAAGGCTGTCCTGCCCCTATCCAAAGAAGGCGCCAAGGGAGCTTAACACTTCCGTGCAAAGGACAACCAGGTAAATGATCATGATACAGATCAGCATCATCATGGAGTAACGCTGGATCTTTTTGGGCCGCTTAGCTGCCTCTTTTTTCAGGTTGTTCTGTTCGATCTGGCGCATGTCAAAGCAGATCATCTTAAAATACATCCGCTGGTCATCCCCGCGCAGGACGCCCACCAGCCCCCGCACCACATCCGAGAGCATGGGGCTCCCGATACGGGTTTCAAAGCGGATGAGGGCGTTTTCATAATTGCCGGTCTTCATGTCCGCAATGGTCTGGTCCAGCTCCGCCCCGAAGTCCCGGCCTGCCACTCTGCGGTAAGAGGTGAGTATCTTTAATACATCCCGGTCATTCTCCAGGTTCTGCCCGATGGTCAGGGCAAAACGGGGGATTTCCGCCTCTATGAGCCTGCGCCGCTTTTTGACAAAATCGAAAGCCGCATAATAGGTGGAGAACCAAAGCGCCACGGCAGTCCCGATCAGGACCGGCACAAACAGCGGCATCAGGAACGCCATGGGGAGGGCGCCAAGCCCTACGGCCCCGGCAGTTACCCAGGCCCTGGCTGTGTATACCTCCGGTGTCAGTTCCAGCCCGGCGATGGTAAGGGCCGCCTGCAGCTTGTTCCGTTTCAGCCGGTCCAGGCGCAGGTAAGGGGCAAGCAGCTTTGCGATCTTTGTGATATACACATCCAGGAGCTGTTCGTTTTTAGCGCCCTTTTGTTTCTTTGCCAGCATCATCATTTTAGATGTCCTGCTGGTAGGGATGTCCGCAAAGGCCGTGGACAGGTTATAGGTGGCAAAACCGAACAGGATAATGGCGATCAGTGTTAACAGGGTCATGTTCCGTCACCTCCGTATTCAATGGGTTTGCTCAGCTTCATGATCTGCGTGAAGGCGAACAGGATGATGGCTGCGCATATGGCCAGGGCGATCTTTCCCGGCGTGGTGTAGATCAGGGTATGGAACCAGTCCTTGTTGAGGAAATACAGCAGGGGCACGTTGGCGATCACCAGGAACATCATGGTGATGGCTTCCCGTCTGGGCCCCTGCATCATGGCCTCCAGTTCCGACTGCACCACGCGCACATCGGAAAATTTCTGCACAATGGTGGGCAGCGTATTTTTCATGGAACGGTCCGACTGGCACTGGATCAGGATATTGGCCCACTCATGGAACACCCGGTTGGGTATCTTCATCTTTAATGAGTTGATGGCGCTGGTCATGTTGGCGTTGATCAGTTCACTCTCATATACGAATGCCTCAAAGTTTGCTTTTATCGGCTCATTGATGTAAGGCAGGTTCTCCCTTACAGAGCGCAGCAGGTCCTCTGTCCGCAGGTAGGAAGTGGTGACGATGGAGATGGCAGTCTCCAGTTCCTCGTTCAGATGTTTCTTGTAGCTGGCCGCCGTGCTGCGCAGATACCATATGGGCACCAGGGAAAAGCCCAAGCCTAAAATGGGGACCAGGTACACGTTGCCTATCAGCAGCGCCAGCACCGCCCCTACCGCAAAAAGGATCAGGGTCAGCCGGGTGACTGCCTCATAACGGTCGGCCCGCCCGGTATCCTTTAAGATCTGCTTGATCTCATAGTCCTGGTTGAAAAATCCCCTGGCCGGCGTCCCCATGAGCACGTTCAGCTCATCCGACAGGGTGGCGGTCTTTCTCCCGGTGTTGAAGATAACGTCCGTGAAATCCCGCGGGCGCACCTGAAAGAGGGCCAGAAGGCCGGCGCTCAGCAGGGTAAAACAGATAAGATAGATCCAGTGCAATGCTCACACCTCCTTTCCTGGCGGCTGTTTTGCGGGGGCTCCTTTCCGGGGAGGGGCGCTGCCTAAAAATTCCTGCAGCTCCTTGTGGGAGATGCCGTTGTCCAGCAGCCGTTTTTCCAGTGTCCCGGACATGCCTTCCATCTTGCGGTGGCGGCCTACCACATGGGCGGCCCCGTGTTCATCGGTCACGTTGTCCACCACTTCATATTTATAGAGGGAACGGTACATCAGCTTCCCGTCCAGATAATCCTCTCCCTCGATGATCTCCATGATCTTCCGGGAGCGGTCCTCCAGCTGTTTGGTGAACACCACCACAGGGTATGCCTCCACCATGATCTGCATCAGGATGGAATCGTCCATGCTGTACTTCCGCTTGGCAAGGGTCATCATACGCCGGTAGGTGCTCTCGCAGGAATTGGAGTGGATGGTGGTGCAGACCGTGTGGCCGGTACGGGAGCTTTCCGCCGCCGACAGGCTCTCTGCCGCTGACCGCATCTCGCCCACGCCAATCACGTCCGGGTGTTTCCGCAGCACACGCTCCAGGAGGAAGTCCTGGTTGATGTTCATGGACGGGTTTTCATGGGGCCTTGTGAGCAGGTGTACCACGGAATTTAAAATGTTCCCGTCTTCGTCCCGTTTCACCAGGTCAAACTCCCGGCTGCCTTCCTCTATGGTGATGAGGCGGCGGTTGTTGGGCACGTTGGATAAGAGCCATGCCATGATGGTGGTCTTCCCGGAACCGGTGGAGCCGGCAATGCACACGGAAACCCCGTAGCGGATGCAGGCGGTCAGGAAATGGAGCATCTCCGGCGTGGCGCTCCCGGAATCCAGGAGCTTTTCCTCGGACACCGTGTTCTGGTTGACGATACGGATGGAGGCATTGATCCCCACTTCCGAATCCACGATGGGCGTCTTATCCACAGAGATGCGGATGTTCTTGTCCAGGAAGCCGATGACCGAGGGCATGGTGTCGTCAATGACCATGCCGCAGGCGTTCAGCATACGCCGTACCACGTCAATGGCGTGCTGGGGGGAGGAAAACCGGTCCGGGATCTTGATGCTGCGCCCGCTGTTCATGATGACCTCGATATCGTTGTAGGCGTTGATGTTCACCTCCTCCACACCGGGCTGGTAGATCCATTTCTTTAAGAAGGAGTAGCCGGCCATATCCTCATAAAGCCTGGCGCACAGCTGCTCGGTGGTAAACCCCTTGATGGTGTACTTGCGTTTCACCAGGTACTGCACCATCAGCTCTTTTAACACAGTGACAGCGCGTTCCGAATCATTTTCCCCGGCGCCGGCTATGGTGGAGGCGTGGTTTTCGGAAAAGTAGCGCTGCACGTCTTCCAGCACCTGCTCATAGGTCAGGGCGCTGTTCTCCGTGGGGGCAAAGAAAATATCATTTAAGTTATTCATCGCTGTCTGCCTCCCTGTATCCGTATTCGTATCCGCCCTCTTCGTCCGGCGCCTGTTCATATTCCTCCTCTGCGTACTCCCTGTCTTCGTATCCCGCTTCATAGGCATCCTCTTCCTGCCGCTCGGCAAGCTCCATCTGTTCCAGGGCTTCCAGGATCTTATTTAAGGAGGCGGTATATTTGGAGTTGCAATATTTGATGGCCTGGAACATGCCCCCTTCGGTGGCGCAGCGGTCGATCTCCTTCCCGTAGGGCAGGAGGCCGTCAAAGCCGCCGATGATGTACCCCATCTCTTCAAAGGCGTGGAAAGGGCGTGCCATTCCCGCAAAGGTCATGTGCTCGTGGTAGTGGAAGCGCCCGTCCACCAGCAGGGGCTGGTGGGCTTTCAGGTAATTGATGCCTTTCAGGTCCGGGGTCACGATACGGAGCACCAGGTCGCCGGATTCGATGGCGGCAGGCGTGAACACGTTGGTCATGGCGGAGCCGCAGTCCAGGATGACGTAATCCACCAGTTTCTTTGCCGAGGATATGAGCTGCAGGGCCATCTGGTAGTCCGTTTCCGGATAGCTTAACGGGTTCTCCCCGGCGCAGTATCCCATAAGGCCGATATAGGGGTAGTTCTTCAGAACCGTCACATGGCTGGCCACCTGGGATGTGTCGATCTCCACGCTGGTCAGGACCTGGCCGATGGACACGGCCGTGGTGGTGATCTGCTCCGGGAGCCATACCGGGAGCATGGGGATGCCGGGCTCCCCGCTGATGATGATGGCCTTTCGTTTGTCACGGGTCAGCGCTTTGGCAAGGATGCAGCAGAACATGGATTTGCCGCTGCCGGGGCTGCCCCAGACCGTGATTGTTTTGGACATGGAAACCATTCCTCCTTTCTGCCTTTGGTCAGGTCTTGTTTTCTTCCTTGTTTCCGGTTTCTTCTGTAGACTCTTTTTCTTCCGAAGAGGCGGAGCCTTCCCCGGTTTCCACTGTATCGTCCGATTCCGGATTTTCTGTTTCCCCTTCCCCGGCCAGTTCTTCTGTTTCTTCATCAGAAGGCTCCGGGAAGTAGATCTCCTGCAGGATCACATCCTGCTCTGCCAGAAGTTCCTCCGCCAGTTTTTCATTGTTCCGGGAGATCAGGGCTACATGGGCCACCCCGTCATTTTCCAGGGAAGTGATGACCCGTGCCTGTTCCGGGCTTGCAAGCACCGTGATGGTGGCGGACTGCTGTTTCTCTTCATCCTCCACCGGCTCCTTGGTGTTGTCCACGTTGACGCCTTTGGCATCCGTGACGGAAAGCACCCGGACAAAACGCAGCTCCGGTACTTCCTCCGCCGCATCCAGGAAATGGTATACCCGGATGATGTCACCCGGCTGCAGCTTGTCGGACAGGCCGGAAGCCAGTGTTTTTACAGTCAGGGAGATGGCCACTTTCCCGGAAGGGATGCTGTTTAAGGCCACGTCCGAGGATACCGGGACGGAGCTGGTCTTGGAGGTCAGGATATAATCCCCTGGGGATAAGTCTGCCGTGGCATAGAGCCCTTTCACATCATCAGGGGAGTGGGCGATATTGGGGGGAAGGTTGTAGCTCCCCACTTCCACGCTCTCCGTATTGTCTGCCGAGAGCTGTTCCCCTTTCAGCACGGGTTTTGTGACCCGGACGATCTCAGTCTTGCCGTTGGTCTGCTTCGCGATGGTGGGCAGTGCGACAAAGGCGATCACGGCTGCCAGCAGGATGCTGAGCAGGCCGAAGATAAAGCGGTTATTCAGTTTCATGGTTGATTTCACTCCTGTCGTTTAAAGTGTGGCATCTGTCTGTCAGGGATGGCAGATGCGGTCATGGGATTGCAGTTAAAGTGACGGCCAGGCTCCCGGCCATCAGGAACGGCACAAAGGGAAGGGAAAGCATCCCCTTTTTCCGTCCTGCTGCCAGGGAGATACAGGCCGCAAGGCCGGAGGCAATGAGCAGGACGGCCAGCATACGGGAGGGGCCATAGATAAAGCCCATGATCCCGGCCAGCTTGATATCCCCGCCCCCGATGCCGACGCCCTCTTTTGAGCCCATTGCGGCAGCCAGTAAGATCAGAAATCCGGCTGCTGCCCCGGCAAGGGAACAGAGGGACCGGTACAGAAGCAGGGAGCCGGACCAGGACGGCCTGGTACGGATCAGGGGCGCCATAAGCGCAAAGGGGAGGAAGAGCAGGAGCGCCCGGTCGGGCACCCGTCTCTTTTTCAGGTCATATGCGGCAAATCCAGCGATGCACGCAGAGGCCAGCAGTTCATAAAGGAAAAGCGGGCTTCTATTCACGGTTGGTATACCAGTCATCAAACACGCTCTGGTGGATGGTGATGTAGTCATCCAGGTTGACCGAGAGCATCCCGTCCGGCGTCCATGCGTCCCATACCTGGGTATATACCACATAGCTTGTGCTGTCCGGGAACCATACGGGTGTGAAATGCACGGTGCGCCCGTAGGTGGAGAACTCGTTGGGCTGGAAGGTGAACCTTGCGCTGCGCCCGCTGGAGACGCGCTGCAGGAGCCGCAGGTAAGTCTTATACTGGAATTCCGGGAATACAGAAAAAGCAGTCTGGGGGTTGCTGTGGTGCCCGTCCGGTGAGTTTGTGGACAGTACGGCCCGCACTTCCGTTTTCACGCCATATCCGCTCTTCATGTCCTTGCCGTTAGCTGTTGGTACAATATCGTCCGGCATTAAGGTCATGGTGCCGCTTAAAGAGGCGGAGTAACTGGTATAGTCATACTCCCAGTCGCCCCGGTCTACCCAGTGGCCGTCATCTTCCCCGTGGCTGCACCACTGCCAGTCAGGAACCCAGTAACAGCTCCATACACCCCAGTTTGCGCTGAGCTTCTGTGGATTGGAGGGGAGGGCCGGAACGGAATAGCCGGGATTTACATCCGTTGCCAGGGGATCAGGCGGTATCTTTTCATTCAGGTCCACGATCTTCGCCATGAAGGTGTCCTGGGCGGTGAACCCCCTGCTCAGTGACACCGTGATCGTGATGGTCTGGGGCGTGGCGGGCGTATGCCATTTCACCCACACCAGCTGGGAGTCATTGGCAGGGATGACGATGTTCCGGACCGTGTAGCTCCTGCCCATGATATGGAAGGTGACCGTTGCCGGATTGTCCGGGGTCAGGCGCCCGCCTGTCCGCAGACGGATAGCAGTGATCACATCCGTATCCACCCGGTATTCCACATCCGGGGCTTCGATCTCCCCGCCCGGTTCTTCCGTTTCCTCGAACCAGACAATGCCGACCCCAAGGGAGCTGATGATATCCCCGTTGGACTGTATCCCGCGTCTGCCTCCGGTCCAGGCAGGAAAGCCTAAGTCGCTGTACTCCAGAAACAGGGCAAGCGGGAGGTTCTGGAAGGCTACCGAGGGCAGCTTACTCCGCAGGGAACCACCGGAAAGCTGGTCATAGAGTGCGGCTTCCGTTGCCGTGAAAGCGTATTTTGTTCCATTGAAGGTCACATAGGCAATGGGCTCCAGCAGGATCTTATACTGCCCTGCCAGCATGTTTTCGTAGCTGACACCTGTGGCATCGGCTACCATCATGCAGGCGTATTCCGAACAGAAATAGCGCTTGATGGCTTCAATGGAAGCGGGCCGGCTGTTGCTGTTGATGATGGCCGGCATGGAATAGGCGGGCTGCAGGCAGTTATAGGGAACGCCGGACTGTAAGGAGAGAGAAGCCCCGTCCCGGTACTGGATCTTGCTCACCTTGCCGAAATGGAGCATCGTGGCGGACTGGCTGCGGTTGGAGAAATCCACCGGCGTGCTCACGGCGGAGCCGGACTGGGCATCCACCACCGTCACCCGGACGCCATCGTTGCCGGGAGACCAGAAGTTGGTGGAGGTGCCCTGGTTCATGTTCCCGCCGCCGCCGTCAAGGTTGCCCTGCCCGGAAGCGAAAGCCTTTGCAGGACACAGGCAGAGCAGGAGGGCGGCGGCACAGAGGAGGGCATAAAAGCGTTTCAAACAATATCACACTCCAATCTTTTTAAAATGCAGAAAACCTGTCGCTGGTGTGTTTTCTGTGTGCTGGTGCATAAAAGAAAACCGCCTGAATGAATGGCGGTTTTCCGGTTTCCATATTCAGTTGTGTATGTGGCTGCCAGTGACGGGCAGGGGGGACTCTTTCCGGTAATCCCTGTAGGACATATTTGGGGAATCTATCCTGGATGGATTGTCAGTTACCCATGTTCCCAACCATCTTGTTAGGGTCTCCGCTGGAATCCACGGTGGTCTGGTTGACCTGTCCGGGGACAACCCATCCAAAAACGGGATCGTATACAGCTCCGTTTTCATTGGTGGTGCCGGCAGGAGGCGTACTGTCCTTTCCTGTATCTGTGGAAGAAGGGGCTGTTTCCGGGGCAGGGTTCACAGGATGGTCCCCACCGGGGTCCGTGATGACGGTCTTGCCCTCCGGGGGCGGAGGCGGCGTTTCCTCCTTTGTTTCTGTGGGAACAAAGTCAACTACAACTTCCTGATCCGATTCCTCTGCCACCTTTGGGTAATCTTCCAGTTTTTCTTCCGTACTGCTCTGGCTGGGAATACCGCTGTCTGCATGCTCCCAGGAACTCCCCGCAGTATCCGGGGTATCCGTCCATTCCTCCTGGACGGCGTCCGGCGATGGTTCGTCCGGCAGAAAGGCGGTTTTTGTGTCCCGCCCCACAAACCAGCAGACGGCGAGGATGGCGATGCAGGAAATGGAAAGGGCAGTGACAAGAAAGCCTTTGGATTTCAAAAATTTCTTCATGTAGCAGTCATCTCCTTTTTTCCTTTATATATAACCTATACGCTTTTAGGCCAGGGCTTTTCAACAGATGATCAGAAATTTTTACTTTCCGCCCTGCGGTGTCCGATAAAACGGAAGGCCAGAAAACCGGCAAAAGCCGTGATAAGGGTAGTGAGGATGAATTTTTTGGATGTAAACAGTTTCTTCATAAGAGGTAAGCTCCTTTCATAGTTAACTGCTGCCTGTTGTCCGGCAGACTAAAATTTCGTGTTGTGGTAACCGGTCAGCTCCACGGGCCGGGTGATGGCGGGGTAGGAGTGGCCGAACATGTAGACATAGAACTCCACGTTGCAGGTGAAGACGTATTCCACCCGGTCGCCTGTTACATGGAACGCAAGGCGGATATCCCTTACCCGGTAGTCATCCGTGGAAAGGGGGATCTTGCTGGCGAGCCCGTCTGTCACCATGTCCTCCAGCATGGCGGTATAGTCCCCGCTGGAATAGAGGGTATTTAAGTATTCGCTGAAGTTGGTCTCCCTCTGGGAACGGTAGGTATCCGCATAGATGCTGGCGCTTAAATTGTTCAGCTCCATCTTTGCGCCATTGCGGATGTTGATGCAGGTGATACGGATGGAGGCATACAGCAGCAGGAAGGAGACCAGCATCACGATCCCTACCACAAAAAAACAGGTAAAGATAGAAATATCCCCACGGTCATTCCGGAGGGGATTCCTGCCTGTATTGCCTTTCATACGCTGGTACGGATTCTTCATACGCCACCTCACTTCCAGTAATGTTCACTGACGCCTGCGCCCCTGGAGACAACCGTGATGTTCACCAGGTTGAAGTTCCAGAAGCCCCCCAGTTTTGCCCTGCCCGTGATGGTGATGTAGAAGGGGGTGCCAAGCTGGATGGCCCGGCTCATGCCGGACGGGGTAGGCGACTTATAGGAGGCGTCAATGGAGTAGGAGATGTTCTCGGCCCCTTCGATCTGGGAACAGAGGAAGTGAAAAAGCTGGTCTGTCTCTCCGTTAATGCCTCCTGAGAGCTGGATCTGTTTCACCATCTGGTCTGCACAGTGGTCCAGTTCCTGCTTGGTGGAGATGATGCTGAACAGGTCCAGGATGAATGCCAGCAGGAGCACCGCGATAAAGATAAATACCACCGTACTGAAATAGTTTACATCTCCATTCTCGCTTTTCAGTATGGCCGCCGGGTTCCTGCCGGGCCTGCCCTTGTGGGGGGATGCCCTGCCGGCTGCTTTGGACATTGTGCTGGGAATTGTTTCCAACAATAGTAAAACCACCGCCTTTCTGACGAAAACAGCCGTCTCCCGGAATGGAAAACGGCTGCTTTACATATTTTTGACTGTACCAAGTATAGCATGGATGTCTTTACGGGGAAAGAGCAGAACCGTGCCAATGCTGTGCCGATGGTGTGCCAATTTGAAGATGCTAATGATTGTTGCCGCTGTTGTCAGCAGGAAAGCAAATTGTAATTTTCTTATTTTTATGGTAAGATGGGAAATAAGAAAGACTGTGTTGCAAATAGGATAGACAAAAATGGAAACAATAGGATAGAGGTGTCTGCATAGAATGGATCAGGAAGTAAAAACTATATCATCTGATGCTGAAAAGAAACCGGAACAGGTGGCAAAATATACGGTAAAGGACAGCGTGTTCACTTCACTCTTCCGGGAGCCGAAATATCTTCTGCAGTTATATCAGGCACTGCATCCGGAAGACCATGAGGCAACGGAAGACAGCATCAAAAATGTGACGATCACAAATGTACTTTTGGACCAGTATTATAATGATGTGGGTTTTCAGATCGGGGAAAAGATCGTCATTCTGGTAGAGCAGCAATCAAGCTGGAGCATCAATATCGTGGTACGCTGTCTGTTATATCTTGCCCAGACTTATCAGGAGTATTTTGAGAGCACAAAACAGAATGTATATGGGAGCAAAAAACTGGAGCTTCCAAAGCCGGAGATGTACGTCATATTCACTGGAAGTAGGAAGACGAAGCCGGAATATCTGTATCTGTCAAAAGAGTTTTTTGACGGGGATGACAGTGTGCTTGATGTTAAGGTCAAAATGATCTATGATGGAAAAGAGGGAGATATCATAAATCAGTATGTGACCTTTACAAAGATATATAATGAACAGGTGAAGCTACATGGAAGGACCAGAGAAGCGGTTCTGGAAACGATTCGTATCTGCAAGGATCAGAATGTACTGAGCGAGTATTTGTCAGGGCGTGAAAAGGAGGTTGTGGATATTATGATGACATTGTTTAATGAGGAATATATTTTAAAGACTTATGTGGAAAGCAGAGAAAAGGAAGCATCTGAGAAAACAAAAATTGGGACAGCTCAGAAATTGTACAAAAAAGGAAATACCATAGAGGATATTGCAGATACTCTTGATGTCTCTGTGAAAGAAGTGGAACAGTGGCTTGGACTTGTTGGTGTCTAAAATAGTAGGTAGGCTTTGAAGAAAAGCTGAAAGGTAAAAATATTTAGGGATTAAATGTGGAACTTCTAAATTTCAAAGATTGTTCCACATTTTTGTTGAGTAGGACAAAAGTAAAATTATAAATATGAACAATCAAATGACTAAAAGACAGCATTATGTACCTCAATTTTATTTGAACAATTTTATAAATGAGAATCAAAAGCTTAATGTATATGATCGTAAAAAGAAGTGTTTTTTTGAAGCTTCTCCCAAGGAGATTTGTTTTGAGAATTATCTTCATGAAACATTTTGGGAAGATGCGAATCCTAAATTGGGGAAATATGTTTTACCGAACCAAATTGAAAAAAATCTTTCTATTCAGGAAAGCGCTTATAGTGCAATTTTAAAAAAGGTAATAGAAATATGTAAGGAGCCGAAAAATAAGCATGCTCTTATTTGTAATCAAGAAGACAAGCAGCTATTGGCAAAGTTTATAACCAATATGATTGTCAGGAATCCGTGGGTACTTCATCAAGTTGACGAAGACTGTTTTTCGGATGGTATAATGGATAATGTTGAAATCCGGGCAATTGACCAGATGCTTTATGAAATGCAGTTTGGAGGAACAAAATCTTTAGTAAGGGCAGCTAATAAAATGGTATGGTTAGACGAGAAATTTATTCCTGGCCAAATTTCTGAAGATTTCCAATGTTTGAATCTTTGTTTTTTGATAGCTTTAGATAATAATTTTGTGACAAGTAGTTTTCCTGTATTATACGAAACATATGATTTGGAGGAGCATACATATTTGGATAATATCTATATCCCTCTTCATCCACAGATTGCATTATTATATAGCAGGGCGGATAAATTTAAGCCATTTAGAAACAAAGAAGCATTTCTTACGTCAGATATGGTACAGCTTATGAATAGTGCTTATTTTAAGTGTAAAGATGAACAAGCCAGATTTATCATTGCAAATAGCAAAATAGTTTTAGAGAAACTTGTAAACAACAATAAATGATTTTTTCACAGAAATAATTTTGTCAATGGCATATTTTAAAGAAATCGAGGTTTTTTAATGGCAAAAAAAAATCATCATTATATTCCACAGACTTATTTGAAACAGTGGGAAGATACTACAAAACGAATTTGGGTTTATAATTTTACAGAACATACAGTTTCACACAGAAATAAAGACAGTATTTTTAAGGAAGATTATTTGTATTCTCTGACGTTTAGAGAATTGCAGCTTTTATCACCAGAGCAAAGAGAAATTTTTGCTGAACCACTTAAACCATTTCATGTTTTTTTAGGTAGTAACGAGCTGACACCGCAAGAGATTGTTAAAAATTTACAACATTATGATAAATTCATTATTCGGAAGAAAGATGGAACCAGTATAAAGCAAAAGCATAAGGCGGCATTGCTCAATGAAATGTTAAACAGAAAACATCCGGGAATAGAGGATGGGTATAGTAAATTGGTTGAAAGTTCTTGGAATGACGTAGTAAATTTTTTTGAGAAATTTAGGACTATGGTTATAGAAGGAAATATCATTTTACCAGAAGCAGGTCAGCTTGCTGAATATGCAAATAAGCTGTTAGAATTTATGTTATCCATCTATACCCGAAATCCATATAATATGCTAAGGAGTATTGAGCGGGTAAAGAAAAAGGAGCATTTAGAAATAAATAATATTACTGCGAGGACTGTATTTGAAGAAATACAGTTATTGTATCTTAATGGTGAACGTAAGCTATTTGATATGAGCAAATATGATATCCATTTGTTTCTTACGACAACAGAACATCCTTTTATTACCACGGACAATCCTGTTGTGATAAGGGGGATTGAAATGGAAGGCGCTGGATTTAAAGGACTATTTTGGTTTCCTATTTCCCCTTACATACTTATTTCTCTTTCAAAAAAAAATGAAAAAGAACCATATCAATATCAGTTATTATCAAATATCAGGAGAGATGACAAAAGAATTGAACTCACTATTTATAGACAATGCAATAGAGTGTTTTATATTACCAGATAAGATAGAGGATATAGGATTTTCGTTTGTTCAAAATTAGAAGATTTATATAAGCAAATGGGATTTGAAAAAACAAGTAAAGTGAAAATAAAAATGGAACTACAACATTCAAAGTTGCAGTTCCACTTTTATTTGTTATCTTTGCTTGGGATATCACAGATTCTGCCGGATGATCCGGGTAATGATCCCCACAGCCACGCCCCGTTCTTCATCAATCCGGGTGACGGCAAAGCTCACATCATCCTTCTTGCCGGGAGTCCGGTAGTCATAGCAGGAGTGGGCCACAGCATTCACGCCGTTAGACAGGCGGATATAGACCACGCCCTTATGTACATCCGTGACCTTGCCGGCATACTTGCTCTGGATACGGCATTTTTTCAGGTTGTCATGGCTGGTGTTCTGGGACACACTCTTGATGTCCGCTTTGATGCCCACATCTTCCAGACTGTCACGGCGCACGTTCAGGATGCGTACAAGAACCTGGTCTCCTACGGAAAAGCGTTCGTGGGCATCCCCGATCCATTCCCAGGCCAGATCACGGGCCATGATGGAACATTCCACACCGAATACCTCTACCCGGATGACCTTCTCGGCCACGGCGATCACACGGGCCTGGGCAATACGGCCTTCGTAAATTCGGTACATGCCTGCCGCATCCGTATCCAGATAGAATGTCTGCCGTTTCCGGAGCATGGCTTCCTTCCGGCTGGCAACCACGCTGCGGGTTTTGGAATCAATCCCTTTTACGATGAAGTCAATCTCTGCGCCCAGCATATTGCCGAGGATCTTGTTCTGGCGCAGCATGAACTCCGCATATTCCTGTCCGGAAGGGCTGCGGCCCACGTTGATCATCATCTCTTTTAAGGGGATCACAATCCGGAAGCCTTTATAGTCTACAATGGTGATGGTCTTTCCACTGTCCGTCTGCTCGATCCCGCCAAGCTGCCCGGTAAGGATGCGCCGGGTACGGTAAGCATTGTGGATCTCATGCCAGATGGCATCGTCACGGGATTCTTCCGTTTCCACTTCCCCACGTACCTCCAGTGTCAGTACCGGGGCATCTTCTTTTCTGCCTCTGGCAGCGGTACGGCGGGAAGAGGATGCAGCAGGGGGAGATGCGGTTCCGGCTGTGTCTTCAGCGGAGGGTAAAGGCGTATCTTCCGGCCCGGTTCCAGCGGGTTCCGTTTCTTCCTGCGGAATGGTGCCATCCATTCCATCTGCTGTCTCATCCGCCATCCCGTTTTTATCGACAGCAGCAGACAGGGAATCGGGCACGTTGTCAGGTACAGCTTCCATGCTCTCCGGCATCTCTGCTTCTGGCCGCTGTGTTTCCCCGTCAGTTTCTGTAGGGGGCTCTTCTTTTTTCCTGCGGGTGGTGCGTCTGGTCTTTGCAGCGGCACTGTTTGGTTCAGGCGGGGCTGCCGATTCCGGCTGTGCTTCACCGGGGGTATCGCTTTCTTCAGGGGCACCATGCACAGTGCCGGCGCCATCGGGATTTTCCGGCGTTTCCCCGAAGATCTCTTCCTCTGTCAGTTCCGGGAGATCCCCATCTGTCCTGTCCGGGTCGGCAGCCGGTTCCTGGTCCATGCTGCCAAGCAGTTCATTTAAGTCCATGCCGTCCCCGTCAGTTTCAGGAGGAGTGCCGCCTCCCTCTCCGTGGAAAGCCCCGGCTTCTGTGTCCGTTCCGTCCAAAGAATTGTTTTCTTCCATAGAAGGGTTTTCCAGTTCCATAAGTTCTTTTTTTCTTGCCATGTGTTTACCTCCATAGTGTTGTTATTCTATTTCACAGTCTCCAAAACGGACCGTTCCATAGCAGTTTCGTTTCAGGACATGATGGAATCTTTGTCCGCAGATACAATCCCGGCAGGTGTGCCGGAAGGGGCAGATTTTTTTGACCCGGATGCCGGAGGGGAAGGCGCTTTCTGCTGTGCGCCGGAGGCTGGTGCCTTCACCGTTCCTTTTGCTGCAGGCTTTGCCCCTGTTTTTGTGGCAGGTTTTACGGCTGCTTTTGATGTCTGCTTTGCATCCGTCTTTTGTGGTGCCGGCTTTACCGCTGGTTCCGGTGCGGCAGCAGCTTCCATCTCCAGGCGCCTCCACTCCGGGATGTGGGCGGATGCCTTGCAGGAGCGCAGCAGGGGATATTCCGGATGTTTGGAATAATCCATCTTGTCCACCTTCAGGGTCTTCTTGCCACGGATGATGACCAGCGCCTCGTCAATGGGCAGGCGCAGTACTTCATCGGGCGTAAGCACGGGGCGTTTCCCCACGCCGCTGGTCTCCCGGTATTCCGGCGTATAGTTGGAGATCCGCCAGGTGCCTAACTGTTTGGACTTGCTGGAGACCGCCACGCTTGCGAGGCCGGTACGGGAGGAGACAAATTCCGCCGTCAGGGGATCGGTACACCCTAAAAAGAGCTGGACGTCACAATTCCCTAAGATCTCCTGCCACAGGTTTAAGGGATACCGGTTCTGCAGCCCGGCAAGGTTCTGGAACACGCAGGACATGGAGATGTTCCGGGATCGGATCACACTCAGGCGCCGGGAAAGGTCCGGTATGGTGCCGCAGGCGGTCAGTTCCTCCCCTAAGACATGGACGGGCACGGGGAGCCGGCCGCCCTCGCAGTTCTTGTCCGCATACCGCACCAGCTTGATGAACACAAAGGACAGGAACAGGGAGGCCAGGAAGTCAAAGGTGCTGTCCTGGTCGCTGGTCACAAGGAAATAGGCGCAGGGCTTCTGGCCCAGTAATTCCAGGTCGATCTCATCCCGCGCAGTGATCTTCTTGATCAGTTCAGCCTGGAATACCTGGAGGCGGCTCCCCAGGCCGATAATGACGCCGCTGCGCACGGAATCGGATGCCTGCTTGAACAGGCTGTAAGGTGCCTTGGCCGGATGGTTGATGGGCAGGACTTCAAACAGGCTGTTCAGTGCAGTCTCCGAATTTAAAGTGATGAGCTGGTAAACCTGGCCCATGTTCCGGTTCTCCGGGGGATAGCCCTTGTCCACATACAGCACCAGAGCTTTTAACAGGTTCATTTCAGCGGAATCCCAGAAATGGTCTCCCTTGCCGCCGCCCGTGGTGTTTTTGATGATGACATCCACAAAAAGCTGTGCCATCAGTTCCTGGCCTTCCACTTCACAAAGGCAGTTCCAGGAATCCGAGTTCTCCGGATTGACCAGATTGAACACACGGACCGTGTAGCCCTTGTCACGCAGGTACTCGCTGGACTTTTCGTACAGCTCCGATTTCGGGTCGCAGATGACCAGGGATTCCCCGCGGGATACCCCCTGTAAAATACGGTTCATGCAGAAGGAGCGTGTCTTCATGGAGCCGCTGGCGCCGTAGACTGCCAGGTTGCTGTTGAGCCGTGTCTTCTCCGGTACGCAGACTGCCTTCCGCTCCAGCATGCCCAGGACGATCCCCTGATACCGGCGCAGGTCGGCCACCAGTTCCAGGACGCCGGACATCTCCTTCCGGCTCATCCAGCCGGACGTGCCGTAAGTGCCTTTGGCGGAATAGGTGAAGTTCCGGTCCCCGTCATATTCCCCGGTGTCGCTGTACCCGATCCGCATGACGAAAAGGAGCAGCACCGCCAAAAGCCCGATACAGATAAAAATGCCGTAGATCCCGTATGGCGGGCGGACTGCTGCGTGCAGACAGACGGAGAAGGAAGGAGTGGGAGGCAGGGGAGAAGTGCCATCCCCAGGGTAGCCGCCCCCCTGTTTCCAGAGGGCGTAGTTGCCGATGAACTGCCCCAGGTAGCCGCCCGCATACAGGACGGCAAGGATGGCGATGGGGGCAGTGACCAGCCCTTTCAGTATTTTTTTCTTGTCTATGGGAAAAACCTCCTTTCAAATTTTTCAAAGCTGATGGTGGAAAACCCTACCTGTCCTCCGCAGAAGCGGTGGAGAACTTCCTTCTGGAAGTCAAAGCAGATCAGGGTTCCCGTCCGTTCCTGCAGCTGGAGCGCCGTATGGAAACGGTTGATACGGGGGATGTCCAGGAAATAGCCGAACAGCACCGGGTTCCCGTTCTGATCCAGGGCGTCATGTTCTATGGGAAGCCCCGTATCCTTTGGATAAAATCCCTGCATCAGCATGTGGTCGAGTTCCGCTGTACCCTCCGGGCGGTACAGGAGCTTCAGCAGCGTATCCCCGTAATGGTCATTGGTCAGGTAATAAAAATGTTCATAATTGCCGTCCAGAAGAAAGAAACAGCGTGACTCTGTATCCGAATCCGCAAAGATCCGGTAGAAGGGTTCCAGGTCATTGCCAAACAGCAGGCCGGAAACACAGGTACTTGCATGCTGTGCGGAAAGGCGCTGATGGCAGACCACCATCTGCAGGAGCGCCTGTGCCCTCTGCTCAGCCCGGTAATCCCATTTCAGCATATGACTGCCGCCGTTATAGGAAATAAAAACACCGGATGGAGCAAGGAGCACCCCTGTCATCCGCGAGCCACGGAGCTTCACAGTCTCGATTCCCATTTCTTTGACTTCACGGGAACTGTAAAAGGCAGGGGAGTCAAGCCGGGCTACCGGAGAACCTCCGGGGGAAAATACCAGGGGTTTTTCGTCACGGAACACGGCAATGCCGGCATTCTGCATGGCAACATAGGTTTCCGCAACCCGGTGGAGCCGTATCCGGCGTGGGACTTCGCTTTTAATCCGGTTAGTCTCCACGTTTCCGGTAAGATAGAAGGAAAAGCGTTCCGGCTGCCTTTCCAACAGGATTCGTTTTGCCCTCTGCCCCAGGCGGTAGCCGCGCAGCTTATCCTTATAATAGGTTTTCAGGAGGCCGTCTTTTTTCAGGGAAGTTATGACGGTCTCGGTATAGGAAGAACTGCCGGAAAGCCGGGTAAGCAGGTCTGTTGGCAGTTCGCCACAGACAGCAGCCATTTCCAGCAGGTGTAAGCCTAATGTGTCCTGTTTTGGGAATCTTCTTTTATCATCCAAAATGTCACCTCCTCTGACCAGGACAGCCCCGGTCTGGCCCCGGCTTTTTACCGAGGCGGCTAAAGACCTCGGTTAAGGCGGGAAAGAAAAATCTGTTATAAGGTATCAGGATCATGGGATTGACGGTTCCCAGTGGGTATCGGGAAAAAACAGGCTCAAATCGTTCAAAAATCCGATATGGATTTCAGTTCTTTTTCCCGTGCGGAGAGCCATCCGGCAAAGCGGTCTTTTTCCATGATATAGATATGGGTACAATCCTTATCTCCAAGCTCCGTAGTATTGTAGGCGTCACATAAAAGCCCGCTGTCATCGGCCATCACATACAGGGCGATGGCATCCAGGATCTGTTTCTGCTGCAGGTTGTCATAGTCCAGAAGGCACCAGTCCGGCAGCTCATGGTCATACACATGGGAGATACATACCACGCATTCCCGGAAGTGGGGCATGGGATGCTCTTTTGCATACTGTCCCAGTACCGCATGAAGAGGGTCAAGCAGGAACAGGCTGCTCTGGCGCATTTTTTTCTTTGGGAGCAGCCGTGGGAGGATTACTTCCAAAATGCCATTTTCATAAAGGATCTCTATACCATGCACTTCCCCGGCTTGCACAAGGTACTCTGCTTTGGAAACAGAGGTGGAAGCGTAAAGGAGATTTCTGAGCTGGCAGGCGATCCCTTCGGCCCGCAGGGCGGCTTCGGTTGACATGGTTTCATAGTTTTCGGGATACCTCTGGATATCCAGGGAATCCATAGCGCAGATGTTGTTGTTCAGCCGTGACAGGCTGTTCTGGATATCTGCAATCCGGCGTGAGATAATCTTTCGGTCCAATTACATCCCTCCTTTGGATGTTGTAATATAGCTGCCCTGCATCATGGCAGTCAGGGCAAAGATTGTTTTATGTTGATTTTTTGTAGTAGCTTACATTTCCATTGCCATCCACGGTACAGAATCCGGTTATCCCCGGAAATTCCAGCAGGGGGATCTGCCCGGGGTCATCCACCAGCACGATACGGCGGCCGCCGCTGTCACGGCTCTGGCGCAGGGCATGGGTGACAAGCGCCTCCTGTCCGGCAGCGGCATGGACGATCTCATACAGTTCACCTTTAGAGAAAAAGGCAATCTTTACGGGGAACTCACTGGACGAGTGGTATTCCGCCCTGTCGATAAAATCAAGCAGTACCCATGCCGCCCGCACCATACCGGGATCTGTTTCTGCTTTACCGTTCCCATAGGGGAAATATCCCCCGGTGTCTGCCTGCCGGGTACGCCCCTGTCTGCACAGGTGGGAGAGCAGGTTCCTGGTGACATCCTCCCGGCCAGGGTAGAACCGGCATAACTGTTTTTCTGATAGTCCCGGATACATGGATATGATCCGGAGCAGTTCCGTGGCTTCATGGCCGTATAACTCTGCCCTGGTCTTCACTGGCACCACCTTCCTTTCTGTCTTTTTGTAAATGCGTAATCTGTGCGTATAACGGACGTATGGAAAAGGGATTGCGTAAATCATGCGTATACGGTGCGTAATCCTTTTTGTTATCCGGCTTCATTCTGCCGCCGCATCCGTTCCACGATGTCTTTCAGTTCCCTTCTGTCCGTGGTGATCAGGTCTTTCTCCAGGGGGCTTGCCTTGAACTCCACCATGATGTTATTGTTGTTGGTGCTGATCAGGCCGTTGCCCCGTTCAAAGTGGGTGACCTCCATGATCTCCGCATCGGAAAGGTGGAGGGCGCTCTGCACGCGCATGGCCTCGTCATCTTCCAGGTTCAGGATGATCTTGGTCTTGGAGTTGTTGATGATGCCTTTCCCAAACCGTCCTTCGTCCAGGTTAAAGAAGTCATTCAGGTCCTGGCTGGCACAGACGGCGGAACCTCCGTACCCGCGGATGGTCTTGAAGATCTCCAGTACAAAGTCGCCGGCAAGGCGTGTGCCCGTGGCGCCGGCTCCGGATAAGAGCTGCCAGCATTCGTCAATGAAGATGGTCTTTTCCTCGGTACGGTCCTCCTTGGCCCGGTCCCAGACAAAATCCAGTGCTACGAACATCCCCACGGTCAGCAGGTCCCCGGTCAGGGAAGAGATATCCAGAACGGTATATCGGTTGTCCAGGGACACGTTGGTCTGCTGGTTGAAGGTGCTGGCGGAGCCGTTTACCAGGCGGTTCAGGATATTTGCCAGCCGTTTTGTGGCAGCCGATTTCTTCAGTATCCCATAAAGGTCGCCCAGTACCGGCATCTCCCGGTATCGTGCCGGGTCTTTGGGGTCTGCCAGGGATGCGTTGTCATGGGTGATGCCTTTCTTGTTGTAGGTGTGGATCAGGGCCTCGTCCAGAAGCTGGCGCTCTTCATGGTTCATGTCCGGGATCAGCAGGCTGAAAAAGATATGGAGCCGCTGGATCTTCTCCGCCAGTTCCGATAACTGGATGCCGGGGCCGTCCAGCAGTTCGTTCACGGTGCGGTCCACCTGCCGGATCTCCATCACGTTGATACAGTGGGGGCTTGCCGGGGAGACCTGGATGAACTCGCCGCCCACATTGGCACAGGCCCGGTGGAACTCATGCCCCTTTAACGGGGCAATGATGAAAATGGGGATCCCCTTGCGCCGCATCCGCAAGGCCATGAGCTGCATGGTGAAGGTCTTGCCCGCGCCGGAAGTGCCCAGGATCGCCATGTTTGCGTTTTTATAGACGGCGGAATTAAAGATATCCACAATGATCAGGGAGCTGTTGTACTTATTTACACCTAAAAGGATGCCGTTGTCATCGCACATCTCATAGCTGGTAAAGGGGTAGCAGCTTGCGGCGCCCCCGGTCAGGAGGTTGCGCCTGCTGCGCTCATACAGCCCTTTTTCCACGGATACCAGGGGCAGGGCGGTCAGGAATGCCTGTTCTTCCCGGAAGTGGCAGGTGGATACCCGCATGTCCTGGGAGAGCAGGAGCTTTTTCATCTCGCTGACCTTCCACTCCAGGTCTTCCTCATTGGGGGCTGTAACCGTGACCAGCAGGTTCATAAAGTAAAAATCTTCATTGTTGGCAAGCCCTTCCTTCAGGAAATAGCCGCTGCGGATGGCGCTGTCGATATCGTCAAAGTCCGTGTTGGTATCGCTGGCGTCCTTGATCCGGGAGCGGTTGATGCGCAGCTGCTGGCCCACCTTCTGGATGATGCGCTCCTTGGGCTGTCGGGAGAGGAACATGTCCAGGTCGATCCCGTCACCGGCATTGACCATCAGGCTGAGCCAGCCGGCCGGCACATGGGTCTTATAGCCGTCCGAGGGGATCAGCAGGTAGGCGTAATAAAGCCCGTCAATGCAGATGTACCGCCCGTGGGTAAAGTCAATGCTTCTGGGCGCAATAAATTCCCCGGCAGGGATATGGTCAATGTCAGATTCCCTTCCGTCTGCCAGGTACTGTGCCACCACCTCTTTTGCCCGGACGGGGAGGGGCTTTGCGGCGCTCTCATTCCGGCACAGGAGGTTATAGAGCACGTCTATGGTGAACTCGTCCTCGTTGTCTGGCAGCACCACTTCATTCCCGCACTGGCGCAGGTAATTAGAGGCCGTGTGGACGGCGGACTGCAGGGAGCCGATGGCCTCCCCTTCCTCGTCCGTGCGCCTTGCGCCATTCCAGGGCTCGTATTCAAAGACCAGAAAGAAACGGCGCGTGACAGCCTCGCGGGAACAGATCTGCTGGATGAACTGCAGGTAATCCTCCTGCATGAGCCGGCACTGTCCGTTGGTCTCCTGGGCCATCTCCCGGCGCACCGTGTCCATGTGGCGCCCGATATCCGCACGGCGGGTCAGCACCTTGAACTGGAGCTTTACGGGGCTTATTTTTAAATAGGAAACAAAGGAATAGATGATGCCCCTCTGTTCCCTGGCGCTACGGAGCAGGAAGTTGATGGGGATCACCTCCACCACCTTCACATACCGGTGGTCCTTCGTGTAGATAATGCCGTTTTCTATCTTACGGATGGGCAGGTAGTCCGCCACCGGGTTCAAATGGGTAAACTGCGGTTCCGGTGTACGGAGCGGCTTTCTGGGGGAGCGGCCCTTTTTCTGCTGACTGTTTCTGTGGTCCGGTCCTGCTGATCTTCCAGCGGCCTTTTTTCTGGAACCCTGCTGTGGGCTCCGTTTCCTTCCACCTGCAGATTTCTTTCGCTGCGTTCCGTCCTGCTGCTTTTTCTGTGTCTGGCTTGGGCGGAGCTTCTGGCGGATCTCATAGCCTTTTATCTGGTCGAACTCTGCGGGGAAATCCTCCTCACCTCTGCGCCGCCAGCCGGATATACCGCCGATTTTTTCATTTTTGACAGATTTATGGTTACTTCTGTCAGTTTTCATCTCCTGTCTGGTGCCAGCAGAGGCTGTGTTTTCGCTGCAAACAGGATTTTTCTTTTTGCCGCTTTTCCTGACCTTTTTCGCAGATGCGGCCGTCCGCACTGTTTCCTGGCTTTCACCGCCGCCCACGATACGGCGGTTCTTCAAGTATTTTAAGAAGATGACCAGGAAGGACGACAGGCTTTCCCCCGATATGCCGATCAGGGCAAACAGAACAAGGGGCAGGGTAGTCAGGCACAGCACGATGATCCGCGCGGTCAGGCCAAAGGGCAGGAACAAAAACACCGGCAGCCCGGTCGCAACAGCCAGGATGCCGGCCTCGATCACATTCCTTGCCCGGAACATGCCGCCGAAAAACGTGCCTGTGTCCACAAAATTCGGCGGGATGATATAGGTATCGTGGTCATTTTGATTGTTCATATGGTAGTACCTCTCTTTCGCAGTGTGTCAGTTCCGGCCATGGGCGGGATCAGAGCGGAACGTCTGTAAACAGGGTTCATGGCCGGACTGCGGCAGGGCGGTTCAGCCGATGATCCAGAATGGGCCGCCTGCGCCTGCACGTCTGCTGGCTTCGTTCAGTATGATGGAAAGATCCCAGGGCTGTCCGCTCCGTTTATAGCTGGCGGGGTCCGCCACCAGGATCTTCCCGTCCTTCACGCCCCGCAGCACGATAAAGTGGCCTCCGCTTGTGAAATGCCCTTTTGACATGATGGCCACCACCAGCTTCCCGTCTGCCAGGGCGTCCAGTATCCGCTGGGGTTCTGAGGGGGAGCAGCCGGAAACGGCAAGCCCCCAGTTTTCTGCGGCGCCCGGTATCAGCGCGTGGTAGGAACCGCTGCCCTTGCACCAGTAGCCGTTTTCACAGGCCCACTGTGCCATACGCACCGGGTCAACGGTCTCACCGGCCAGGGAGGACACCACAATCGCCATGGAAGTAGGCCCGCAGCCGTAACCGCCGATATGGTCGGTGCCGTAAGGTTTCCCGGCATAGCGTTCATCCAGCTGGTTGAAATAGACAACTTCCGTGCCGCCATCCGTAAAGCGCACATCACCCAGGGAGGGGATGCTGTTCCCTTCCCAGTTCTCCAGGTTCTGGACCAGCCCGTCACCAAGGAAAAGGCTCAGGTTCTGTGCGTAATCGGCGGCAAGCACCCTCTGTTCTTCTGTGAGGGAGAATACCTGGTCAGCGAAATAATCTTCCCCGTTGTAGGAAATGGTATAGATCATCCATTTCTCGGATACGGTGGTCTCTTCCCCGGTCTCCGGGTCCTCCACCGTCTTTTCACGGATCTCCTCCGTCCGCCGGTAGGAGTAAAGGTGGGATTTCCCACGGCGCATGACTGCCGCCATATCCGCAATGGAGATATCTGCAAATTCCTTATCCTTTGCCGCACAATACTGGGAAACAAAGAGGTTGGCATTATATACAGGGCTTGTTTCGTATGGGTTGATGACCTCCATCCCATCCCCGTCCGAGGCGGCAAAATCCCGTCCGATCCGCTCCATCACATCTTCCATGCCTTCCCCCAGGATGCTGCTGATGGTAAAGGTTATGGTGTTGGCGTTCTCTATGATAGCGGTCTCGCTGTTCAGGAGAGGGGTTTCCGGGTCTGCAGGGGAGAAAGCGGAGGTAAATCCGTCAAAGATCAGGCCGGGGAGCATCAGCACAAAAAGCACCGGGAGCAGTAACAGGGCAGCAGCTGCCGCCAGGATCTTTCCGATAAGTCTGCGTCCTTCCCATAGCGCCCCTGCCGCTGCACCATAAGGACCGCCCACGGCGGCTCCCTTAGCGGCCCCGGACACCGCCTTCCCCGCTTTCACGGCGCCCCTGGCAAGGTGTGCCGCAGACGCGCCGGTCTCAAGGGCTTCTTCCAGCCCGTTCTTCTGTCTTCCTTCCATTTATAACCTGTCCTTTCTTTTGGGCACCGGGGGCATCTTTTTCACAATGGATTCCTTATAGGCGATGGAGCCGTCCGCCGCCATGTAAGGGGATTTCTCCACGGTATCCTGTGCGTACTGTTTGTACCAGGAAGTGCCGTCCACGGCCTGCACGGTAGTGTAAGGCCCTTCCGGTGGGGTGTACTGGTCCGCATGGTACATGCCGAAGGAAATGCCCTCCGGGTGTTCCTCCGAAATTTCCGTGCCGGTGATGCGCCCGCCCCCGATCTCCACGCCGGTAAAGGACGGCACATGCTGTGCGCCTTCCCCCAGGGCGGCATAGCCCATGTAGGAGTGGAGGGCCTGGGCAGCCTTTTCCCCGGACATGGAACCTATGGAGGCGATATTTCCCGTGGCGACTGTGCCGATGACGTTGTTGGCAAAATCGCCGCCTTTGGCAACGGAAGAGGCATACAGATTCCCGCCAATGCCGGCGGATACGGTGGACGCAAAACCGCCGATGCTGCCGCCGGGCGCCTTTCCACCCTGCCGGTTTGTCTCGGTGTGGGAGGTGGCAGTGCGGATGGCACTGTTTGTGACCTGCCGGCTGACCACCCCTGCAAGGCCGCCTGCCATGAACCCGCCCGAGCTGCCGGGGGTTCCGGGTGAGCCGGAGCCTGTATTCACATGGGAAGAGCTGCTGCTGTGGCCGCCGCCGAAGTGCTGGCGGGAAAAGTTGCGGACAGCGCCCACGCCCCTTGCGGCGATCATGGCCTCCGCAATCATGGAGCCGCCCGTATGCCCTACGTTTACCCCTAAGCTGGACATGAAGGAGTCGATCTTCTGGGATACTTTTAAAAACGCAATGGCGCACAGGAACCAGACCAGGACGTTGCCCGATACCGCCTCCCGCCCTGCCGCATCCACCTGGGCCTGGGCATCCCCCTCCGAAAAGGCGAAGGCCGTCTGGCTGGACAGGCAGAGAAGAAGTGCCATCAGGAAGAGAACAGTAAACAGCTTTTTATATTTTTTCATGGTTATCGCCATTCCTTTCTGTGTATTCTCACAACGACAGCGGGTTTGCTATGAAAGCCCCGACCATGGATGTGAACAGGCGCAGGCACCAGGCATTCATGAGCAGGAGGAACACCTGCCCGCCGAACATCCGGCACCAGGACTTAAAAATGTTAGAGGTGGACTGGGATGCCCCCATGGAAAAGGCCACGGGAGCCGTGTAGACCAGAACCCCTAAGAGGACATACCGCTCTGCCGCTTCAAAAAGGAGTTTCAGGTAGTTCCATGCCAGGATCAGAACGATGATCAGCGTGATCAGTGCCACCGCACCGTTGGCGCAGACGCCGATGATGGCTAACATCACCGAATTAAAGTCCGCGAAACTTAGAGCAGGCAGGTCGGAATCCATGATCCAATGGTACGGGGTTCCGCCAATCTTTAAGATAGTATCCACGATCCCGTCCGAGAAATAGGCCAGCAGGATGAAGAGGACGGAGCGGATGCTCAGGCGCACCGGGTCCTCTGCCTCAATGCCGATGCCTAAACCGAAGTTCTTGAACAGCTGCCATACCCAGTTTAAGAGGATGATGCCGATAGCCAGCGCCACAAAGACCTTATACATGGTCTCGGCGGCGGGGAAGTAGCGGAGGAATACGGCCATGTCACAGCCAAGCGCCCCCAGGACCGAGGTGGTCACAAGGTCAAGGCCGTTC
>OFGN01000936.1_pt1 | contig 25715 bp, 33 predicted proteins | sample 1521821 | NCBI WGS metagenome assembly OFGN01 (sample SAMEA3504094, study PRJEB24116) | mouse gut metagenome | biome: mouse gut; feature: mouse-associated habitat; material: faeces | place: Denmark | collected 2011
TTATCAACCACCCTTCTTGGAATTCCCTATATTTGAATTATACAGGAAGCTCCTTGCCTGCTACAATAATTTTTTGATACTATCAGTTGGTCTTTTCACAATTTTGTTATTCCATTATTCGGTCACACGAATACTATAAACTTTCGTAATTTGTGCAGGATACGATTCCGCAATCGAACCATCATATTCAATTTCCAGAACATCGCCAACTTCCGGCTCCGGCGAGGGTTCCATATTTGTCATGGGAATAGTTATCCGGTCTGCGCTGTTCAATTCCGCACTCCCTTCCACCGGCTCCACAAGATAACAATCATCCTGTATCTCTATTATAGTCGCCTGGAATGTGACTGTTTCATCTCCGCCCACTTTCGATTCTCCGCCGCTGGACGTTCCGCAGGCGGCAGCCAACAATATAAGGCTCATTGTTAAAATTAACAGCAGTTGTCTTTTCATAGCATATAACCTCCTGAAAAGCAGATATTTACAGTTTTTAACTATCTGAAAGTTACTGATTTTTCTTGCTCTCAATAGCCTGGATTGTACAAGCAAAACCTGCGATTGTCGCAAACAGCGTTGCGCCACCCATAGCCTGATTCATTCCTGCCCCCATGAAAAAACCAATAACCGCAGCAATTACAATTATCACACTGGAAATCATTGTCCTCATAACTGAAACCTCCACAAATCGTGAGCTATCAAATAATACTCTACCCCTGCTTTCCTGTTAAAATGCTATATCTTTATAAGCAATTTCAGCTATTTCCTCATTTTGTACACAGACACCGATTCCATTATCATCAAGATCCTCGCCTCCCCATGTCCTGGAAAAAAGCAAATATAAGCATCTGGTATCTTCCAGCATGAAATCCCCTGCGATAACAATGGTTTCTAATGTCACTGCCTGTAAAAGTGCTTCTTTTGTCTCAATTTCAGGCCACCATTCTGCAGCTTCCATCTTGTCATCCGGACCGTAGCTGAATCGTACTTCCTCATTATAGTATCTGACCAAGGCTTCTATCAAATCTTCCTGCAACACTGACCATTTCTTTAGAAAGCAGTCCGAATTTAATTTCCATCGTTTTTTGTTATTTCTGTTAAAGCCATCTGCAGCTGATATACATTTTCCGTACCATACTTATCTTTCGTAGTAAGTTCAAAGTAAAGCGTACCATTCAAATCATTTGTATCATCTATTTTTATTCTCCTAAGTGTACTGTCTCCCGATATCTGCCCCAAATCACCAGAAACATTGACTGTACCTCCTGTCGTATCTGTCACACTATTGGAAAGAATCACATTCCCTTCACTGCCGGATATCGTGTAAAATGTGGTTGAGTATGACGTAATATCAATGAAAGACTCATCAGCTGCTTTCAAATCACCACCAGAGAAAATTTCCTCTGAACCATTCAAAACAATAATGCCATTGGACACTGCAAACTGTTCATTCTCTCCGCTAAAAGAATATACTCTTAATGGTTCCTGTTCTTCTTTTCCGCATCCGGTTAATGCCAGCATCAGTATTGTCATAAAGGCCAGTGTTTTCATTTTTATCATATCCGAAATCTCCTCCATATTTTTTCAAATTCCAGCTTTACCTTCCTGGCAAACAGAAATCTTCAGTTTATCCATCTTTCAAATCCGGCACTGCTTTCTGCCGCATGAATTGCATCGGAAAGATGTTCATAATACCCTGCTCCTGCGCTGATATTACCCACATTTATCATGTCTTCAATCCATATACAGTAACAATCTATTTCCTGATCATCATATATTGGAGGATCATCCTCATAATCTCCAGTACCTGGCAGGAAAGTGCTTGTGCAAAGAAACAGACGATATTGTTTGATACCATAGTTGCATATTCCTGTCTTAATAATTGTGTCACCTAATTTTGCCACGTTCATATGCATTTTCCTTCAATCCAATTTTTTTAGGCTCAGACCAGTTTATAATTCATTGATGCTTTCAATTTCAAACAGGATGCGGATATATATTCTTTATGTATCCATTCTCTTTCCTGTAAATAGTCATTATTTTGGGTACTGATGATATGGTCTGTTATCTCTGTATAGGGAGCTATTCTTTTTACAATGCGAACCAATTTTTGATATGTTTGGGTTAAACATTTTGGTCTTGCAATGTATTTTCCCGTTTCATTATAATATCCGGAGATTACAAATAAGCGGCTTCTTGTAATTTCCTTTTTATTGTCATATATAGAAGAAAAGCCTGCCTCAATAACCGTATTACCTGCCGCATTATATCCTATCATTTGTTCACTCTGGAATGGAATTTGCTGCGACATCAATGTCCCAGCCTCTGGCAAATAAAAGTAATAACGACACTTATCCTCTGTAATTATGTCTAAAGTCTGCCCATACTTTCTTTTCCCCGAATCCGGTTTAATGATGACGCATCCACAGTTTAATGCTGTCTGTGCAATTTGTAAAAATTCTTCATATTTTAGCCAATAGTTGATTTGTTTTCCCATTTCCAATCCACATCCATACTTTGTTGTGTTATATTATTATACTCTGTACTTACCTGTGCCTTCGTTTTACTCAATTCGGCAGAGAAGTCATGTCCTGAAATCTCAATACTTCAGGAGATACCCCCCAACACAGTTACTGAACTCTCCAGCGGCAAATTTCTGCTCCTGTCCGTTAATGACAACTGTATAGATAGGAAATTTATATTCCTGGCCATATAAAGGATCGCGAACTTTCACAGATTTATGAGTGCTTTTCCATTCGTAATCAAATATATTGACGCCAAATAAAATGACATTTCCATGCATCATTTGCTTTTTCCGCTGCCCAGTCTGTCAGTTCTTCACTCATACCGCATCCCGTCAGCATAAGCAGTAATAAGGAGAGCATAAATAGTCTTTTCTGTTTCACCATATCTGCGAACCTTTTTTGTGAATATCAAAATAAATTATCCGGCCGCCCAACCAACGTTTTTAATATGCTGTTGGCAGCTGAGTGACTTATTAAGATTGCTGAGCTTGTGTTCTCACTGATAAACTGAAATTGCCCAGACAAGTTCAGTTATCCCAATCTGCTTTTGATATACCTAATAAATTTTTATATCTATTGATGCGTTCTTGCCTCTGTGTCTTTTGTTCATTTACAGATAACGCTTCCTGTTCATTATTTATTTCAATAACTGTCCGTACAGTTTTTTCAATGATATTGATTTGCACGTCAAAGCTCCATCCACTTACAACATATTGGGAATCATAGATTTTACCTGGGTTTTCTTCAGCATTTACAATTATGACATTTCCATCACTAAGATATATGGAGTAATCCAACCCAATTGTTATAATACCCTTTATATCTCCCAATTCTGGATGGGTTATTTTTAATATACCTCTAAAAAAGTTCTTTTTTCTTTAACCGGATTGTTTGACCCTCCGAGGACAGCGTAACACCCCATGCTTTATTTAATGCAGTCCTCTCGATCTCTTGCATTTTTTCGATAACCTGAGCTTTTGTATCGCCCCTTTGCATCATCGAAAGTATTTCCAGCACAGTATTATAATCTTCCTGGTCTGCTTCAGATTCTTCTTTCTTATCTCCACGAGGGCAAAATGTTTTCTCCGCATAAATATGATTCGCAAAAGAACCCGCCGGAGAAATTGAAACATGGATGCGTGTTCTGCCATATGAAACTTCCGGGCAAACAATCCCTACAAAACGTTCCGCAATCTTAACCAGATGTTTCCCTTTTCGGGGGCTAAGGACAAATCCGTTAGCCTCACACATCGCCTTTAACTGCTGATACAGAAATTTGTTCATTTCTGTGGTACTCCAAAATTTTTCAGCATCCATTGAAATGCTCCTGAAATGATTTTTTATTTTCCATAGCTTTTGAAAAGTTAAAGCTATCCTATGTTTTTAATATGCCGTTTCCATTAGTGTCTAAATTTACAAAAACATAAAAATCATAGTTACATCAAATTGTTGAATAAATAATTGCTTTCTTTCCAATTCTCCAGATAAATACTTTCATCACAGTGGGAGCCAAGACCATCAAATTGTCCAACATACAGCGGCTTCCCATTTCGCACAACCCACTGTAACCCATGCTCTGGTTCCCATGCGCACTCTGAAAAAACAGATATTGAATAGCATCCTGCAATCTCTTTGTCGATATACATTTCAACTGGCATAATATATGGCAGGACGTTTGTGGATACATCTAACTCTTTTGGATATTCCATATCCTCAAACTCAAACATAAATGTGATTGGTTCCCCGTTACACCTTTCCTCGTCATAGAAAAAGCGGATACTTGCTTTTAAGAGTTGCTCAACAGTCGATTTGTCTAAATTCAATAACTGAGAGACACATTTTTCCGCATATTCGGTTGAGACATCAGCACCTTTACCCCATCGAACTTTCACTTCACATCCAAAAAGTGGCCAATAGGTTTTTCCAGTCAGTTTGTAAAAATTATCATCACATTTTATGTTAGTAATCATATCTATAGCCCTTTCAGTTTTTCGGAATTTCTTTTATGTCTGCGCCGCCGTTCCCTCCCCGCCCCACAAATCGTACAGCCAGCCATACCCGATACCACTCTATGGCTTTTGTGAAATCTTTAGGTACACCTGTTCCGATTTCGTACAGTTTTGCAAGGTGATATGCTGTATCACCAATGCCTTTTTCGCTCCCTTCATATACATTCTATAGCATGACTGAAATCTCCAAGTTTTTCATAGCACCATCCAATTTGATGTTCCACAGCCCCCTGCACTCCCAACTCCAACGCTTTCGTGTACCAATATATTTCCTTTTTGTAATTTCTGGATTTACCTTCACAATATCTATTTCCCAGTATATGTGCGGCAGACGCCATTCCTCCCTCAGCGGCTGTCTGCCAACACTCAACCGCCTGCTTTTGGTAAGATACCATCTCCCTGCGCCCTTCTGAAGAATCGATTTTATGTTGTTTTATCAGCTGTTCTGCGGTTTCTCACAGTTCCATCCCTTTTTGATATAATTCTTCCATATTCATTATCTCTTATAAACACTTCTATCGCCCATAGAATAGATTAAAAAATCCGTCTATCATAAATTCCTGGTTTGCAGATAATCATTTAGAGCCTCCAGCAGTTCTTCATTCGTGACTTTCGGCTTTTTTTGCAATACCCCGGTTATCACTTCCATAAAATCAGTTCCGCTGCATAGAACGTATAACGGTTCTTTTTTTGCAGTAGCAGGGGAAATGCTTTCCCCGTTTTCTCCTTTCTGGGGAGGCTTATCTGCCTGGCAGTAATCAGACAGGCTAACCTTTGTTATGGGGGTTTTTGTGTAAATATAGTATTGGCTTAGTTCATCCTCCCTTTCCCTATTGCTGTTCAATAAATTCTTTTACCGCATATATGTCTGCAAATTTCTCATACTTAGGAAATCCCTCTAAATTCTGCTTTGAATAAGTCAGATGAACCCTCATCTTTATCCCTCTTCCCACTACTGTTTTTGCTTCCTTCTCCATACTACTATATTGACACCTGAAAGATCAATAATCATGTCAGAATATAGTCCGTAAAAAGATATAAGGCGGGAAACCTTTTACCAAAAAACAAACGGCGCAGCCCCAAAACAAGACTGCACCGCGCTTTTATAAATTCTTTCTTACGGAACCGCCCCATCCGGCAGTCCCCTTCTATATCAACCCTTCTCTAAAACTTTACCCTCTTACGCTTCCTCAATCATCTTAATGATCGCCGGCTTCTGCTGAAGCCCTGACATCCTCTTTAACTCCGCGCCGTCCCGCATAAGAATCAGCGTCGGATAACCGGACACTTCATATTCCTCCACCAGCTTCTTATTTTCGTCAAAATCCACCTTCATGATATTGACTTTTTCCCCGCATACCTTTTCCACATCCGCCAGCACGAAGGAAAGCATCTTGCAGGGACCGCAGGTGCTGGAAAAAAAATCTGCCAGCACAAGTCCCTCGTTTACCGATTGACGAAATTCATCTTCTGTTACTTCTCTCAACATAGCCCTTCTCCCATATTATAATTTTGTCTGTCTTATATTGCGAACTTACTTCATCCCCTGCACATAACGTGCCACACTCTGTGCCGCGATGGCGCCGTCGGCGCAGGCGGTGATCACCTGCCTCAGGTTTTTTGTCACACAGTCCCCGGCTCCGAATATCCCCGGGATCTCCGTTGCCATCTGCGCATCCACTTTTACATAGCCCATCTCATTTAATATACCGAGATCCTTAAAACATTCCGTGGTAGGCGTCAGACCGATATACTCAAACACCTGGTCACAGGCCACGCGACTTTCTTCCCCCGTCTCTGTAGATTTAAAGTGAATGCCCCCCAGCTTTTTCTCCCCGTAAAAATCCAGCACATCCTGATAAGGATAAATCTTCACGTTCTCCATGCCCCGCAGCTTATCGCATGCAATCGGATCTGCCGTCAGATCAAACATTGTCACAATCGTCAGCGACTTTACGATCTCCGCCAGATAGATGGATTCCTCCACAGCGGAATTACCGCCGCCAACCACCACCACATCTTTTCCGCGGCATGCCGCCCCGTCACAGATCGCGCACCAGCTTATTCCGTTTCCGGCATACTGCTTCTCGTTCTCTACCCCCAGCATCCTGGGCCTTGTCCCGGTACACAGAATTACCGCATAAGCCGTATATACCGCATCATCCTCCTCACAGAACACGGTTTTCAGCCCGTCCTCCACCTTTACTTCCCTTACGGTCTTATAATCGAAAGCCACCTGCAGCTCCTGCGTGTGCTGAAACATCTGAATTGCCAGTTCCGCGCCGTTGATGGTTCCCATCCCCGTATAATTCTGTATTTCGTTGGTATTGATAATCTGGCCGCCGGGCGCAAGCTTATCCAACATCAGCACCGAAAGATTTGCCCTTGCCGCATAGATGGACGCTGTCATCCCCGCCGGACCGCCGCCTATAATAATCAAATCATAATCTGCCATTTTAACCTTCTCCAGCCTGTTCACATTAACAGGTAATCTTAATACCCGTCTCATACTTTTTATCATCCACGATCACACGCACATCATAGGTCCCCGACAACCCCGCCTTGTTTACATTCAGCGTAATATTTCTCGGATCTTTCTCAATAAATGTGCCGCAGCACAGCGCCGTAAACTTGTTCTTGGAGGTGGAGATAAAATATCCGTGCTCCTCGCCTTCCTTCTCCAGCATCAGCATAACAAGCTGGCCGCCCTCAAAAATTGCCTTAAATACAAACCGGTCTTCTTCCTCCGTAAGATTAGCTTCGTACCGGTAGGGAAGCAGTTCCCCGCAGGGTTCCATCGGGATCAGCGTATCAAACTCCGGCGTCACTCCCATCCGCCCAAGGCTCTTCGCCTCCCCTAACGGCATATTTTCCTGATCATGGTAAAGATGCATCTTCTTCCCGCGGTAGAAATTCCCCCGGATCTTCATCTCCATGATCACTTTTCCATGGAATACCTCCACGGTAATGCTTTCCGCCCGGACATTAGGATCTCCCTGCAAAAGCGCCGCCGGCTTCTCGGAAGCATGTTCACCATAGTACTGAATACCGCCCGAATGGACAAGGTAATGTCCCTCGCCATACCATTCCACATTGCCGATGTAGGAAGAGAAAAATTCTTCTCCCCGCTCCTTCCCATACTGCCAGAGCTGTTCTATCGTCATAGCCTCCCGGTCGATCCTGTACAACACGCCTCTCGAGAAACTGTCTTTATTCAGCAAAAATTTCTCGCGGATTTTGGAACGGTAGTGCCCGTTGTCAAAGCACATGATACCGCCGTTCGGCGTCACAAGACAGCCATGCTGCTCATAGGGCCAGTCAAAATCACCCCCGCCCTTTATCGCAAAGAAATATTTCTGCTTATCCTCCGGCCAGGTCTCCGGATCACCTAAAATCCAGTTCAGCTTTCCGGTATCGCAATCGATATTGATTATGGCGTCCACATGGCGCCCGGAAAGCGTGATGGAATTTGTATGGCTGTCATACCAGAGCGCGTTGTTATGGAACCAGTCTCTCGGCGTATATCCGCCGGACGCTCCCTCCCCGGGAACAAGGCAGTCCTTCAGATCCCAGGACTTCTTTATCTCCCCGGTCTCCCGGTCGATCAGCACAATCATATCCTCCACGACTTCATACCCCGGATCTTCCGTAAGCACCAGCAGATCCCCGTTCTCCATCTCCCACTCATCATGGTGATAACCGCCGGGAATGGAGTATTCTCTGACGATCTTGCCCATCATGGTCATCTCGTAAAGTCCTGACATGTAGTATGGCATCTGCATCACGCGTTCGGTTCCGATCAGGAAGTTCCCGTTCCGCAGACGTTTCATCTCAAAAATGACCGGCACGGTCAAATGCCACCGTACATCTCCTCTGTAGTCAAAAGCCGTAGCCAGCGCGTTCAGAGAAGGCGTCACAAAGATAAGTTCCTTTCCCGAATACTCCGGTTCCGTGTGCATGGAGAGCAGCGCCGGCACCGCCGTATCAAGGGATTCTGTCCGAATCGTAATACATTGCGCCCTTCCTCCGTAAAGCCGCAGTTCCACCTGATTGGCGCAGCCGCCGTAAAGCCCCAATATCGGAAGGATATGCTCCTTTGCCGCCGGAAAAGTATGTACAATGTTTCCTCTTTCTTCTTTACCGTATATTGTAACCGTCACCGCCGTTTCCGCCTCCGTGCGGAAAGCCACAACGGCTGACAGTGGATTGATCAGGTAAGGATTCAGTCTGATATAAGGCTGCTCCAACGTATAGCTGTCCGCCGCAAACTCTTCCAACATGGAGCGCTCCGCCTCCGCCTGCCTCTTCCGCAGACTGTCACAGAAACTGTAAGAAATCCTTTCTTCCATATATTTTCTCCTCTCCTGACGGCTTTCTCAGCCGTCCCTCATAGCCAGAAGCTTCTCCGCTATCCGGCTGTCTGTGATCAGGCAATGGACCAGTTTCCCCCTGAGCGCCGCACGGATAGCCGGTGTTTTATCTATGCCTCCCGCCACCGCGATCACATGGGGAATCTTTTTCAGATCTTCAAAAGAAATACCGATGATCTTATCATTGATCGGATCGGACAGTTTTTTCCCGTCCTTATCCAGAAAATAGCCGCAAAGATACCCTACGGCGCCTTTCCTGATCAGCTCCTTTTTCTTGTTTTCCGTCAGATAACCCGCCCAGGTGCTTCTTGGCCGCTCCAGAGACACATCCGCGATCCCGGTCAGCACATAATCCGCAGAGCGTATCCTGTCTATCGCCTTCCGGATGATCGGCTCCCTTAAGAGCTCTCTCCGTACAACATCGCTGTTGACATGCATGGGCGCATACAGACGGACGCTCGTCCCCTGAAAAGCCTGAGCCATCTGCTCTGTCAGCGTTGTCACATCGATATCCACATTGTAATCATCCATACAGTTTCCCACCAGCTGAAGGACCTGGATATTCCTCGGGGAGGAAGGATTCAACTGCCGCACCGCCTGATGCATCGTCCTCCCCCAGGAGACGCCGATACTGTCCCCGTCCTTTAATATCTCATCCAGATAGCTCGCCGCCATTTCCCCGATCCGCTTAATGGAAATATCCGTATTCTGATTGTCATACAGGTCCGTGACCACCAGGGCTTCCTTCAGATCAAATCTGCGCTTCAGTTCCGTCTCCAGCGCGATCGATCGCTTCAGCGGATAATTGATCTGAAACTCTACAATGTGTTCCTCCCGCGCAATCCTGAGAGCCCGGGACACCTTGGCCTTGGAAAAAAAGAGCATGTCGGCAATGTCCATCTGAGACATCCCTTCCACATAGTACATTCTTGCCACTTCCGCGATCACCGCAAGCTCATCATCGTCCATCTGCCTCATTGTTTTTTCTCCTGATCCTGTTTTTACGCGATACCGCTCTCTTTCAGTTTCGTCTCCAGTTCCTTCTTATTCATCAGATTTTTCAGGCCGATCACAATCGTACCTTCCTTAACCTTTAAATGGTTCACAAAGTTCTCTCCCACAACGATCAGATCGTATTCATGAGCCGTAGATTTGGCCTCATCCATGCTCGTGTGATGGATCGTATGCTCAACACCCAGATTTTTCAAAACAGTGGAACAATTCTTTTTCAGAAGCTGGGAACTTCCCATTCCGCATCCGCACGCAACCAGTACTTTCATCATAATCCCTATCCTTTCTTTTTGTCCTCTCAATAAGTTACTCATCCATACCAAGTGTGAAATACTCTTCTTTATTTTTACGATACTGTAACTGAGGAATGATCAGCATACCGATAATGCAGATCACAGCGCCCGGTACCGACAGATATTTGATCATGGCTCCCATTGCCGGCCACAAAGTCGCCCAGTCCAGATTTCCCACATAACCGCCGAACGGTCCCATCTGGAACAGCAGAATCGCCACTGCGCTTCCCAGAACCTGAAGCAGGCCGGAACCCATACAGCAGGCCACCAGAGCCTTAAATCCCCCCTTCATATTCGCATAGAGCCCTATCGTGGCATTGTCATAAAACAGCGGTACGAAACCCGGAATAATCATCAGCGGAGACTTGAAGATCAACAGTCCCGCGATAGCGATCACCTGTCCCACCGCGCCGAAGAGGAATCCCAGCGTAACCGCATTGGAATCTCCGAAAGAATACGTTGCCGCGCAGTCCACCGCCGGAAGAGAACCCTTTAACACGGAACCTGAAATACCTTCAAAGGATTCCACCATCTCCCCTACAAACATCCTGATACCTGTCTTTAACACTACCAGTGACACCGCAAAGGAAGTACATCTCTGGAATATGTATACCGGGAACGTAAGCTTCCCGAAATTGCCCTCATCCACTTCATGCATCATCTCAGGTCCCAGAATGATCATGATCACACCGAAGAACAGCAGCATGATCAATGTTGTGGACACCACATAGTCGTCCAGAACCTTTAAAGCGCCGCCAAGCTGCAGCTTCTTGTCTTCCGCTCTGTCTTCCTTATTATTTTTCCCTTTGAACAGGCCGCCGAAGCGATAGGCAAACCATACACCCAGCATCTGCTGATGTCCCACCGCAAAGCCTGCGCCTTCCGTCAGTTCCTGTGTCGCTTCCACCGTCAGATTCGAGAATACGGACCAGTATGTCCCGCAGAGAATACCGATCAGCGCGATACCTCCCATATTCCGCAATTCCGGAATCAGGAAAAAGATGATCCAGGTAGCCACCGTGGACTGCTTTACCATAATATGTCCTGTTGTAAACAGTGTACGCACCTTGGTATATTTGCGGAAAAATACCAGCAGGATATTCCAGAGGAATGCGATCAGAAGTGTGATCATCGCGAAAGAGGTCGTAACACCTATGCTCTCCAGCGCGCTGTTCGCCGCAGTCAGTCCGAAGTTCGGATCGATGACCACCGCTTCCACAGACCATTTCTGCTGAATGCCTTTCAGCAGCGGATCTACCGTATTTTTCAGAGAGGATGCACCAAGCTGCAGAATCTGATATCCTACCACGGCTTTGATAAACCCGGCTGCAACCTCATACCATTTTCTCTTCAGCAAAATATATCCCACCACAACGATCAATCCGATAAAGATTGCCGGCTGCGACAGGATATTATTGAATATGACATTCCATATGTTTGTTATAATATTCATATCTTCCCTACTTTCTTTTGTAAAAAGTCACCTTGCTCCCTTGCTTTCCCGGCTCATTTTTTTATATCGGAATAAGCCATACCGCGCGCGTTAAAGATATGATAATCTGCAAATGAAACTTCGTCAATTATTTATACCCTTTTTGAAATTAATTTCATACTCCGCTTTTCTCATTGTGCAATTTTATTCACGCGTCAAAAATACAGCTTCGTTTTTATGCAATTTGCACAAATTTAAAACTGCCAGGCTGTTATGAAATACCTTGAGCCCCCCTTCTGAATATGCTACAATAAGAACCTGATAAACATCAAGAGGAAAGGCGCCCTCAAAAAGGGCGGATAAAAACATGATATATGACAATATTTTACAGGCGCTCGGGCATACGCCGATCATACGGCTTGGCCGTATGGTTCCCCCTGAAAGCGCGGAAGTTTTAGTGAAATTTGAAGGACTGAACGTCGGCGGCTCCATTAAGACAAGGACCGCATACAACATGATCTCCAAAGCGGAAAAAGAAGGGAAGATAGGGCCTGACACGATTATCGTGGAGCCCACCAGCGGCAACCAGGGCATCGGGCTTGCCCTTGTGGGCGCCGTAAAAGGCTACCGCACGATCATCATCATGCCCGATTCCGTCAGCGAAGAACGCCGAAAGCTGGTACGCCATTACGGGGCGGAGGTGATCCTCGTCCACGATGCCGGGGATATCGGCGCCTGCATCGAAGAGTGCCTCCTGACGGCGCTGCGCATGGAGAAGGAAAACCCGAATGTCTATGTTCCGCAGCAGTTTGAAAACCCAAATAATGCAAAGGCACACAAGCATCATACCGCCCTGGAAATTCTGGAACAGGTCGCGGGACCGATCGACGGCTTCTGTTCCGGCATCGGTACCGGCGGCACTATCACCGGTATCGGCGAAGTATTAAAATCCCAGAACCCTCAGATGGAGATATGGGCCGTCGAACCGGAACATGCGGCGATCCTCTCCGGCGGCGCCATCGGCACGCACCTGCAGATGGGAATAGGGGACGGACTGATCCCCGCAATATTGAACCGTGAGATCTACAATGATATCTATATCGTCACAGATGAGGAAGCACTGCAGACCGCAAAAAGCCTGGCAAAGAAGGAAGGCATCCTCTGCGGCATTTCCAGCGGCACCAATGTTGCCGCCGCCCTGCGGCTCGCGAAAAAACTCGGTCCGGGCAAAACGGTTGTGACGGTACTGCCGGATACGGCGGAGAGGTATTTTTCGACGCCGCTGTTTGAGGATGAATAATATATTGTTTTCCTGTCTGATCAAAAAAGAAGCTTATCCGCAAAGGAGCGGAAGGCAGATACACTGTTTTCCAGTAATACCATATCCATTTGGCCAAGTAAAGCCTGAAAATGCTCCGGAAGCCCCATATGTTTTAAGCGTTTTCCGGTTTCGCTCATTTGGAAAATATTACTCTCTGCCTCCGGCTCCTGCCTGTCCTTCAAAAATGCAATGTATTCCGCCTGCAGCATCAGCTTCATCATCTGAAACAGCGGACTGTAATCAGCAGCTTCTGGCAGAGATACGCCTTCCTTATAATAATGTTTTATGACGGACGCGTCAAAGTGCAGCAGACTCATAGCGTATGCGATATTGGCACATGTAACGAAATCAGGATAATTCTCTGTTCTGAAAAACAGTTTTTCATTACTGCAGAATTTTTTGACCATCCTTTTAACATCCGGATATTCTTCCTGTTTTTCCGCGAAACGGCGTACAAAACAGGATAAATGATACAGCGCAAAACTACTGTCGGGGAGAGAGGCGTCAAAAAGAGATTCCCAACCGACAGTATGGAACCCATAACACAGATAATCGAGCGCGCTTTTATAGTTTCCCTGCATTAATTCAATATGGGCACGATATTGATACTGCCTCTTTTTATCCGCATCAAAAATCAGGTTGTCAAGGGCCTGGTCGCTGATCCGTACCGCATCATCATAGGTACATATTCCATGGGACATTAAAAAGGGAAGGCATTGTACCTGTGTCCCCAGTATCCGCCCAAATTGGTCGGAATGGACGCTTTTCTCGGATGCATGAATACCTGGAAGTTCCTCAAGGATCAATTCATATGCTGCAAACTGTTTTTTTACCTGCTGAAGCAATTCAAACGCTTCCCGAATGCGAAAAGTATTCATCAGATATACGGCATAACGATTGTAATAGATAAACGCATAATTCAGGTTTTCAGAGTAGGACAACGCCCTTTCCAGCAGTTCCCTGCAACGGGAAAACAACGCTTCCATCTCTCCGATCTTTCCCTGATGGCTGGCAACGGTCAGTTGATATAATATGATATCCAGAGAAAACAAAAGATCTCCGGCTCTGGCATCCTCCAATCTCCGAGAGAGACGAGCGCCCTGCTCCAGTACTTTGCTTCCAAGTTCCGGATTCCTCTGTGAACCGATCAGGTTATTAAAATATGTCCCTAAAATACGAAGATAATTATGCCTCGTTCTCTCGGGAAGCCGCAGAAACGCGGATAGTATCATATCCACAGTGTCTTCTTGAGAAATCCGTCCAGTACAGATATCATACAGGGCGCTGTCGTAGTCCTGCGCATTACAGTAAGAAACCGCCTTTGCCCGTTCGGCATTTCCGTACAGGCTGAAAATATTTTTATCCTGATATTTTTGCAGAAGATATTCCTGCAGGCTGGTATTTTTATAGGAAGCCCGATAGACGGAAGCTGTTCTGGTAAGATAAAAATTGCATATGTAGTCACACAACATAAGGATACAGTTTACCTTATCATCATCATAGCAAAATGATATCTCTGACCTGCCGGCACTGACCGAGTGATTTTTCACTTTAGCCAGTTCCAGATGTTCCCTGATCCGGCTCAGACAATCCTGAACCTCAATATACCCCTCCTGCCGGTCGGCGCTCACCGGTTTGGTAGTATCTTTCCGAAATCCGGCAATCACCCGCAGTTTTATTTTTGAACCTGGATGTTCTGCGACAAGCCTGTTCAGCAATTGTATCATACCGTCAACCATGATATTGATATAGGTCAATGTACTATTTATAATCCGTATCTTTTTATAGTTTTCAAATATAATAAATTCCCCGTAATTTTCAGCCTCGTCAAGAACGCCAGTAACCATGGCCGCTTTTTCAGCCCATCCGAGTTCGGTGGCATGCCTTGCTCTCTTAAGTGCCTTTTCGGGAGACAGCCCTGCATCTGAGGGAACGGCTCTTTTCCAGGATGAGATCAAAAGCTGTTTTGCCTTCTCCTGTTTTAACGGCATTTTTTCATTGACCAGAAGCCCGCCGACCAGGCATTCATTTTTCCAGGGAATTTCCAGATCTTTATCAAAATCACCGCTCTCATCCAAATACAATGTAAACTTTTCCAGCATTTCAGCCACCATCCCTTTCCGATTTAATGACAGTGATTTCCGGAACAGCCGCATTCCCTTTGTAGTAGTTGATATATTCATAATGGTTTTTCCGGGTTATACCATGAAGCAATAAGGGGGTATCATCCCGTATGGCTGCATATTGCCCGTTCCGATACCACTTTGTGTCTTCCGTATAGCTGACATTAACAAAATCATCTTTCAGTTCAATCTCCATATATGCCACGGAGAGCATTCCGTTCAGCAGATTTAAAAGAACATAGAGCGCAAACCATACCTGATTTTTCATGCCGTCACGGATGGCTCCATGGCCTCTTGTGATATTCCGGGAGATACGGAGGATATTGGCCAGATGCAGGAAATCCAGAAACTCTTCCTTATACTCTATACCGAATAAATCTTTCAGGATAAAAAAGGCATTGTGCAAAAAAGCATCGGAGATATCCACCTTTTGATGCAGGGATGAATAAAGCATATCCTCCGGCTCCGCCAATGCCCAGATACCTTCTCCCAGCTCTTTATCTTCCTTGAAATACTCCCCGATCGGACCGGGCTCATGTTTACAGTACAGATAATAGTGGACAAAGCGCATCGCCAGATTCGCGTATTCAAATTCTGCCATAATGGCTATGGAAAGTTCATTCCAGCGAAAAATATTCGGGAAAAATCCACACACATAAAAATTATGGGCATGGATATAAAAACTGCGGTATTCTTCAGGAAAACACGCTAAAAGCCGCCCTGTCTGAGAATTAAGATAGTGATAAAAATAATTAATGTCTTTGCAGCCAATCTCCTCAAGAGGAGTCCTGAGAAATGAGCAGCAGGGAGACATATAATTCCGGTAGTCATATATCGGTTCGCTGCTCCTGTTTATAACAACGGAAACCAGAGATGATTTCGCATAGGGCATATATTCCCTTACGGCCGCCGAATAAAGTTTTGCCGCCGGATAACCGATACTTTCAGCATAATCCGCCTCCATATCTATGTCCTTATACGGAGAAACCGTTCTGCCGTCCATATAATCTTTGATGATATCCCGTATGGGAAGCAGATCCCACGATCCGAAACATCGTACCGATACTTCAGGAAGCCATGCATATTTCCGGATCAGCGTATCTATCGCCGGAGAACCGCTTTTAATAAGGAGATACAAAGGTTTGGAAACCGGAAAACGACAAGATGTAACCGCACTCACCCAATTTTCTTCCAGTTCTTCCATGGTATATTTTGTACTGTCAAAAGCGTATATATAAAAATCCGAAAGCTGATATAAAGACCACCAGTTTTCGGCAAAATTTTTCTCCTGATCCTCCGCCAGAAATGGATCGATCTCCGTTGCCTTATCAAAAAGCAGAACATTGGAGTCAAGACGGCTGCCGTTTCCGAAGGAAGAAGGGATCAGTTCGGAATCATCTGCCATAATCAACCCGTAATGAAGAGATTTTAAAGCAGAGTCCTTTTCTTTCCGATAGAGTTCCAAAACATCCTCCCGAAGCTTCTTTTTTCGTTCAAGCAGTTCATCTTTTGCTAAATTTCGGGATTCTAAAATCTGAATCAGCCCCCACAGAAGCAGCAAAAGTACCATCAGATACTTTCGGCCAGGCAAAAAAATGCCGATTCCCGCCAGAGTACAGTAAACGGTCCACGGAACCTTATATTCCATTTTGTAAAATCCCATCAGATCCTTGTTTTCCGTTTTGGGCAGACAGATTTCCGGCCGTGACTTTTTTCCGGATCTTTTTATCACTGATGAGATCACATAAATAAGTTCAAATATCGGCAGCAACAGCAGATATAAAATTCCAAGCGTGGAAAGGAACACTTTCCAAATGCCTGATTCGGTATCAAACGGGTACATGACAATTAATTTCATGGCACATACCCAGAGAACCAGCTGCGCTGTTAAAAGTATCGGCAGGGTATGCCGCAAAAATATATTTTTTATCAGATCTTTTTGATAGCCTTTCAACTATGTTCCTCCCGCAATACATTGGTAAAGTATTTCCCCGAAGCATGGTCCAGGTAATATCCGGCAATATTTTTCTCAATCTTTATCAGCAGATAAAGCCTGTCCTCCTGCCTGTGAAATTTGGGCACTCCATTGATGTCAAAATGCCGCACCACCGGTTCCGTGCGGCAAAAAAAGCCATCCGTCTGTTCCGATATGACGATCAGCAGATTCCGCACAAAATCAGCACTGATCCCATAACTCAACGAACCGTGCCCGATAAAATGATTGCGCACCATAACAAGCTTTCTGCGCCCTTCTGCCAGAAGATTTTTGCGGTCTATACTGCCTTCCTTTCCCCTGCATACCCGGTTCAGATACTTTACGGCGTTTATATAAACTTCCTTTTCTTTCGGCTCAAACAATCCGGTATCCGCAATGCCGCTCTGAAATGTACCCATAGCAACAGGTTTTTCATCGTCAAAATAACGGGAGCCTGCTATTTCATAGTCTGCAAGGCTCTGATAATGTATCATAAATTCCGCCAGTTTCATCAGTTCATAGAAATATTCCGTCACGCTGCGGCGCTTTTCAAGAAGAAGGCGGATCAGCCGGGCAAGGCAGGCTTTTCCGGGATCTGCCCCCTGATAACCGGTGTAAACAGCCAGTTTTTCCTCAGCCGCCTCATATATCCCGCCATCCTCGATAATCTCAATCAGGCACAGAGGAAACGATACGGCGGCGTCCTTACTGTTTAAAAAACGAATCCTGTCACCGGGAAATGGCATATCTTCCTGCCGCACAGCGCCGTTTTCCTTTCTTCCGATCAGATACAATTCTATATCCTCTTTCCAGAAAATTGATTTTTTCCCGGAGAACGGATAATGTTTGAAAGGAAAACAATAGAGGTATGAGCTGCATGCTTCCATATCCCGGCGAAAAGCATATGCGATAACTTCCCAGGCAATCAGATATTCATCCCGCTGTATAACAGGCGGTATATTTATAAAAAGCGCACTGCCTGTTATTATGATCAGGTCCGCAAATTTACGCCAGAGTTTCCAGGGGGCCCGCATGCTATGCATCTCCAATATGATGATCTTACTGTCAGGCCGAAGGTTTTGCCGGAATTTCAGGCAGCTTTTCATAAAACAGCGCCAAATCATAAATTCCATAATATATCCCAATATCAGGCAGGAGGCGCCAAAAGCCTTGAATAGAACGGAAACTGATTTATAGGGCAGAATACAAAGGAACAGAAAAAGAAAAAAATACGTCCTTCCAAAACGCAGATAAGCCGCGGCCTGTCTTTTTCCCCGGGCTGTTTTCCATATGAAATAATTGCAGATATGAAATATAACTATGAAAATAACATAGATCAAAAAATAACGCTGCATAGTATCCCCTTCTTCTATCCGTTTCTGTCTGACGCGGCTTTTTTCCTCTCCCGATATCTGCGCCAGTAAAATGTAACCGCCGGGCAGGAAATCCTGAGTATCAATATCGCAAGAAATACAAAGACAAGCAGCGCGGCAATATTTCCGGGAGTTAATGTACCATTTGAAAAAATAGACTTTATTTCCGATATGAATCCCAGTCCGTCCGTAAATGCGGAAATAATCGCCAGCATGGATAACAGCCCCAGCGAATTATTCATGGCATCATCCGCTGCACGGCGCGCTTCTTCCTCTTCCTTTTCCATTGTCGACGCCTGCTTTTTTTCAATCTCATTCTGGAGCTTTAACAGCGCGTCCAATCCCGCCGTAACGCTTCTGATATCCGATTCGATATCAAGCGCCTGCGTAACATAGCTGAAAAACAGATTCTGGTGATTGACTGAGCTGACGGAAGTATGAATGCCCTTTACCAGAAATGTATTGATCTCACAGTTCAGCTCCCGAAGCGTTTTAATGGAACTGTCCGTATCGGAAGCATAAGTTCCCGGAACGGCAGAAAGTTTTTCCGCCGTTGATTTTGAAAACCGCAGCAGGCTGTAGGATTGATAAAGGAGTATGACATACAGGATAAAATAGTCATTCATCACCTTATTTTTCATATTATGACGGAAAAATTCCGGAGCATGCTTCGTTGTTTCTATAAAATATCCGCACCCCTCTCTGGTCGCATACCAGACCGCATTCTGAAAAGGCCGGTACATATCCGATCTAATATCCGCCTTCATCCAGTAACTTTCCCTGTAGCCATTTGTCAGGTTAAAAACAGATTGCAGAAACTGCGGATCAAAAGAATCGTCTGCCTGAGGCAGATCAAACGCCGCATAGGTGAACAGGATCGCCTTATCCGGTACACTGACCAGATACGCAGCGCCGCCTGACAGGGACGCCGCGCTGCAAAGGCAGTTTTTCTTCCCTGTAAAAAAAGTAATTTCCGGGGTAAGGGCATACAGCAGCCCGGCGATCCAGTTTCCCATCGTAAATTGCCGGAGGCGGTTGCACACAAACCCGTAATTTCCGGTTTCATGGTCCGGATAAAAACGGACCGGTTCCAGATCATCAAAAGGCAGTGAAATGTCTTCCGGCGTATTTTCCGAGTAATCCGCCGGCTTTATGGCAGACTGTTTTATATAACATGGACGTGGATTTTCACAAAAGATCCATCCGTCTTCTTCCGGTTTTTCTTTGGAAAACGCACTCTTATCGGCTTTAAAACGAATGTTTTCTTTTGAGATCAGAAAAAAGCGTTCAATATTGGAACGCCTGTTCAGTTCTTTGATTTGATTTTGTATCTCAATGAGTTTCGCCGCCGTGATGTTCTTTCCCATCCGGATTTCGTACCAGAAAAAGCCCACACCGCTTTGAAATATAAATAAACCAGCCTCAGAAACCGACAGTTTCAGCGGGCTGTCTCCTTTTTTGTGATAGGAAAGAACAGGAAGCCTTTCCTTTTTTTCATGCCGGCCTAAAAGCCAGGCACTTCCGGGATGCGTTTCAGATTCTTTAGTAGAAAACGAATCCAGAATAAAGGCATAGACGTCCTGTTCCTGCTGTCCACTGACATTTGTTATTGCCCAGCTTTCACTCTTTTTCAGGGTATTGTATAATTCCTGGTAATCCTCAAATGTAAAAGGAATCAGATAACGCAGACGATATGTATGAATCATCTTTTCCATAAATAAATCCTTTTCTGTCCGTATTGTAATAATCAGGTAGAAACGATGGATTCATTATATGTAATTGTATATAAAATGTCAAATATGCCAAACGACCGGAATCTGTTTAAAATACAACAATCCCTTTCTTACTGATCCGCCTTTTTTCCAGCTTCTCAAACGCTGTCAGGATATCATCAAATGCAAAATAATCAGAAATATAATCCTTCAGGTCGATCGTGCCGTCCTTGATCCAGCCATAGATCTGCTCCGTGCAGGCACCTTCTTCACTGTCAGGAAATCCTGAAAGATGTCCATATGTGTCATACCCTGTTTACACCACGCCGATTCCCGACAGTATAATACACAGCACCATCACAGCGATCAAAATCGTCGTCGTTTTTACCTTCTTCCCCAACAGCCAGTACATAATACCGAACAGCACCGCCGGCAGCAGCCCCGGCATGATCTGGTCCAGATAGCTCTGCACGGATTCCGCCCAGTCGCCGCTGCCCACATTGATCGCAAGGCCAAAGCTTACGTTTGCCGCCGTCATGCCGCCGATCACCATCAGCCCCAGCATGGTTGCCGCCTCGGTTATCTTCGTAATGATACCGCCGCTGCTGATATCCTTAAAGAACTGCGTGCCGTATTGAAATCCTTTATCCAGACACAGATAACGCAGGATGAAATGCGGCACATTGATGATCAGGAAAAACAGGATCGGTCCCATGATATTTCCCTGAGAGGCAAGGGCGATGCCTACGCCCGCAGCGATCAGTTTTAAGGTTCCCCAGAAGAAAGAGTCTCCCACACCTGCCATAGGTCCCATCAGGCTGGATTTTACCGCATTGATACTGTTCTCATCAAATTCCGGATTCTTTGCGTTTTCCTCCTCCATCGCCCCCGATATGCCCACAAGCAGAGTGCAGATATGAGGGGTTACGGACATGAACTCCAGATGCCTTTTCAGTGCCGCCGCCCTCTCTTCCCTGTCCTCATACAGCCTGCGGATAATGGGCGCCATCATATAACAGTATGCGATATTCTGCATACGCTCATAGTTCCAGGAAGAGTCCAGCGTCAGAGAACGCCAGAAGCATTGCTGAAAATCCTTTTTTGTGATTCTGCTCTCCGGTGATATCGTTGAAAGATTTTTTGTCTCGTCTTTAGAAATCGTCGTCATCTGCTGCTACCTCCTTATTCCCCATAAAATTCACATAGATCAGTGCCACCACCAGGCCAAACAGCGCGATACCTGTGACGGAAATGTTTAAATATGCCGCCAGCAGGAAGCCCAGTACCAGAAATGCCGCCGTCTTCTTGCTGATCATCATCCTTGCCAGCATCGCAAAACCGATCGCCGGGATCACACCTGCTGCCACGTCCAGCCCATATGTTACAAATTCAGGAACATAGGATAGGATCTTCTCGATCATCGGAACCCCCAGTATGTATCCCAGGCCGACAACCAGTGCCAGTACCACCTTGTTTCCGATACCGAAGATCCTCTGCACCCGCTCGACGCCTTTGATATCGCCTGCCTCCGCATATTTATCCGCGAGATGGGACGCCCATGTGAGTACAAAGGTCATCTGGATATTGTCAAACAATAATACTAACGTAGCGATCGGCACCGCCAAAATCACCGCCGCCGTCACTTCACTTCCGCTCAGGATAACGTAAGCCGTGGAGATAATCGTTCCCGATACAAAGTCCGGCGGATTACTCGCTCCTACGGGGAATGCACCCATAAATACCAGTTCCAGCGTAGCACCGATCACAACGCCGGTCTGCCAGTCGCCCAGTACAAGCCCCACAAGCGGCGCAACAATGATCGGGCGGTTGTGCATCGTAGATCCCATATAGCAATGCATATATGCGAAAAATGCTATGAAAATAATAAGTATTACCTGAACTGCCTGTCCCATAAAAATACCTCCTATAAAAGATTCATCACATCAGTGGAAGTATCGTCCGGTACCATCTGCACAAAGACTTTCTTCCCATCATTTACAAGTTCTTTTACCATCTCCACATCCGTTTCGGAAAGATGCACCGCCTTGGAGATCGCCTTTCTGTCCGCACCCGATTTTGTGCCGCCGAGATTGATCTCCCGTATCCTGTCGGAACCCTTTGCCAGCCGATACACATCTTCCACCGATTCACATAATATAAACAGCCTGTATTTATCGGTCACGCCGGAATTCAGCGCTTTTATGGAATCCTCCATATTTTTCATAACCAGTTTTACATTGGACGGCTTTGCCATCCGCAGCCCCGCCATCCGCAGTTCGTCTTTTAACAGCCCGTCGCTGGCGATCAGGATGCAGTCCGTCTCCAGAAATTTCAGCCAGGAAAAGGCTACCTGTCCATGGATCAGCCGATGGTCCACACGCACTAATTTGATCATTTTAATCCCTCCCTGATATTCTTTACCGTTCCCATAAACTCTTCCACATGTTCCCTGCAGACATCTCCGATGTCTTTATAATTATCTTTAAAATAGCTTCCCACAATTGCCATATCGCCGATTTCCAACTGTTTTGCCGCATTTTCCCCTGTCATCCCCGCGGCGATCACAAGCGGAAAGTCCCCGATACCGGAGCGGAATGCATGAATCTTTTCCATGGAAGTCTCCTGCCCCGTGGCATTTTCCGTAACCGCGATTGCATCGCACCGTTCCATGGCGATCTTCAAATCCTCCTCCAAAGAATTTTCCGAGAGCAGAGGCTGATACTTAAAGCGTACCCCGCCGATCAGATAAGCATCCGTTTTTTTCCTGTACATATCAAAAAAAGCTTCCAGCGTTGCTTCATCCCTCGGCTTCACATGTCCCACCACGGAATCCACCTGCAAAAACTTCGCGTTATACTTCGCCGCCAGTTCAAACCCCATGGCATCCACATTCAGGCAGTTAACACCGTAGGGCACATGCAGGCTGCCCTGTGCGGCATAATCCAGAATTTTCTCAAGGTCATAATAATTTCCATAATAGTTTTCCAGCATTACGCCATCGATACCGCCCTCTTCCAGCAGTCTGATCTCGTCCTTTGCCTTTTCAAAAATTTCCGCACTGCTGCCCCCCTTCAGATGGATCATGCCAAGGATCGGCTTTTTTACCGGAAACAGCGATAAGATTCCCTTTCTTTCTCCCATTTAAAAATCCTCCTCTTCTTCCTCTTTTAATACTACCCGGGTAACGCCTTCCCTCGCCGTACCCAATATTTCTTCCACCGCCCGTTCATCAAGCGGTATACTTTCCGTCAGCACCTCCGCCGCCATATTAAAGTTCATTCCGGCAAACAGCTTCACATTTTCATACCCTGTCAGAAGCATCAGTGCATTACATACGCTTCCGCCGAATACATCCGTCAGGATCACAAACTCCGTATCAGCGCTCCCAATGATCTCTTTTTCCAGTTCTTCCTTAAAATCCGACGCGTTTTCTCCCGGATATAGGCTGTAAGCCCTGATGTCTTTTGCCAGCTCTCCCAGTATCATCTTCAGAGAATCTCTCAACCCCTTTGAAAATTCACCGTGAGAAGCAAGTATTACCTGTCTTTTCTCCACTTTGCATTTTCCTCCTTTTCCGCTGTCTATCCTCTTCTTATACGTTCCTTTTTATTTTTCCTCTTCCGGTTTGATTTTTATTTTTTAATTGTATTATATTGTATTATTTTAATTCAATATAGCACCTTTTAGTTATATGAGCAACAGGAATTTTAATTTTTTCACTTTTTTGTACAATATGCACAAATTCATATTTATTTTATTAGACAAATACACCTGCCCTATGCTATAATCCTGATATCATTTTCAGGAGGTCACTTATGGCAACGTTTAAGCACCTGAGCCCTGTTACTTTAAAAGAGCAGTTGTATCAGGAACTTCTTACTCAGATACAGGACGGAACTTATCAACCGGGGGACAAAATACCTACGGAACTGCAGTTAAGTGAAATGTATGATATCAGCAGAGTGACCGTGCGCCAGACACTGGCACGGCTTGTCGATGAGCAGATTCTGATCAAAAGAGCCGGAAAGGGAACCTTTGTCAAAGAGGCTCCCTTTGTTGAGAAATATTTTGTAGGCGGCAGTTTTACCGACTCCTGCCTTCGCATGAACACCACCCCCTCCACGCAGATCATCTGCCGTGAAACCATTCCGTCTCCCGAAGGGCTGAATGGACAGTTGGGAGAGTCTGTCATACATATCACACGCCTCCGCTGCGTAAACGGAACCCCCAGCATTGTGGAAGAGGATTATTTTCCTGTCGAAAGTAACTACTTATTACAGGAAGACCTTACCGACGTCTCCCTTTTTTCCCTTGTCTATAAAAAAACCGGGCTGATGCCCGGCAATTCCGAAAGTTTTTTTCGGATCGTATATGCTACCAGAAAACAGGCGGAACTGCTCGACTGCACCCTCGCCCATCCGCTTTTAGAAGTTTCCCAGAACGTGATGTCGCCTGATAAAAAACTGCTCTATATCAATTATCAGTATATTTTATCGGAACGGTATGTCTATGCGGTGCGGTCGGTTCATTGAATGTGGTGGTGAAGTGTATAGTAATGGCAGAGTTCCAAGAGAAATGTATCACAGCTGAACGCTGGATTTTATAGCTGAAAGAATCGAGTAGGAGACCACAGCTGCTGAAACATCCCGAAAAGTATTGTTAAATCCATACGAAATCAGGCGGGGCTGAAATAAGCCCCTGCCCCTTAAAATAAATCACGGAAAGGAGCATTGATCTATGAATTATGTGTACCCGGCTGTTTTCTATGAGGAAGAGGGCAAAATATCAGTCATCTTTCCCGATTTGGGAAACCTCGCAACTTTTGGGGATAATGTGGCGGACGCTATGTGCATGGCGGGGGATACCTGCGGCCTGCATCTGTTTACTGCTCTGCGTGACGGCGATCCCCTCCCGGCGCCCAGTTCATTAGGCGAAATCAATCCTACTGCCATCCTGAAAGAATTAGAAATGGAATCCGCTGCGGAAAGTGCTTTCGTCAATATGGTACTGGTGGATATGACCGAATACGCAAGACAGCACAGCGACAAAGCAGTAAAAAAGACTTTAAGCATCCCCATGTGGCTGAATACTCTTTGTGAGGAAAAAAGCATCAACTTTTCAAAAGTATTGCAGGATGCCTTATTGACAAAAGTACAATCACTATAACTGGTAGCAGTCCAAAAGATATGCTTTACCTGATAAGAACACCACCCCGACACTCGCCAAAAGTACAAGGGCGGTTTTCTCTGTCTATTCATGTTTTTAAAGCCTATTTTCGCCTTTTATCCTCTTACCCTTATATTTATTTCAAGCCGAATTCGCCCCTCTGCAAGCCTTACTATAAGGCATTTGAAACTATTTCCGCAAAATGATTCTAAATATCATTAAACATAATTTCACTTCTTCCTTACATTAATAAAACCATTCAACCTCATGTTGCACAACAGTCATAAAATTATTGATAAATAACATATGGCATAAGCCGTCCTACCTCTAATTGAGATATCTCTCATTAATTCCATACCGCAGCCGCTGGCTGCAATCAAACTATAAAAACAAAAGAATCATCCTATT